>TARA_R110000824_G_scaffold38137_4_pt1 | contig 71104 bp, 70 predicted proteins | sample TARA_R110000824 | Tara Oceans TARA_R110000824 (sample SAMEA4397747) | marine metagenome | biome: Polar Biome; feature: [MES] marine water layer (ENVO:01000295) within the mesopelagic zone...; material: water (ENVO:00002006), including particulate matter (ENVO:01000060) such as......
GGGGATTTCCGCTCCTGATCCACAAATTTTCCGCTGCGCCCCTTTTAGCGAAGAGACGAGGGATACGCAATTGCTGTGATGAGCGCTTTCAGAATTTTAAACGGTCTAAAATGCTTTTATTGTTGTTTGAATTTTCATCGTTTTTAAAAAATTCGTTCCACTCATGATATTCACTATGATTAGGCATCAGGTCTTCAGGAAAGTCCTGGATCCGACTTATCTTAGGAGATTTTCGGCCATACTTTTTTGCTAACTCGCAACCATATTCATGGAGATCCCTACCTATTAAATTAGAAAAGTAAATACAATCATCTACACATATGGATATATTTCTCATTGCGTCAGGATAGGTAGTATTTATGCGTCCATCTTGAGTTTTTTGAGCATAATATATAGCGGCAAGGTCATTAAAAGTACCGTCCTCATGCGCCGCCAAAATATCTTTCTTTAAATATTCTCTTTGAGATACAGCTTTCTCAAAACTTATATAACTTCTTTGTAGAACCGTAACTGCACGTATCACTCTCTCTATACTTGAAATTCTATCCGTAATTAAATTATGAAGAGTTTCAATGGGAATATTAGGAATATCTATGTCAATTAAATTGATATTGGGTGAAAAAATAGCGGTTTCAGGAATTTCATTTCTTCTTTTGCGTTCCAAGAATTCATTGTAACTCGCCTTGCTATTTTCATAATCCGTCATTAGCGGCGCAGTTTGTTCCTTCTTGATTGAAATAAAGCTATTAGTTATGTCGAAAGCGATTGCTATAGCGACATTTGTATTGCGAATTTCCTGAAGAATCTGCTCTGACCGTTGACGTCTTTTAGCAATAAGATATGCAGCTATTGCACCGGCAAATGCACCAGCAAGCGCAGTAATAAAATTACTATTTAAAAGGCACCAAATGAAACTGAGTATTGGCAGAACACAACCCCATATATTTTCCCACATTTTTAGTTATTCCTATTAGAAACAAACCTAATAGTAGCACTAAGAGTTAATGCATTCACCCCACAAATAAATCCGCGGGCATCAGGCCGGTTGTCATCGCATACAATAAAAGCGTCACGGTGACGACGGAGATCATGGTGGTGAGCAGGATGGTGGCGGAGGCGCGCTCGACCCAGACGCCATATTGCTGGGCGATAACGAAAACATTTGTCGCGGTCGGCAAGGCTGCGAGCAACACCGCCGTATAGACCCAGAGCGGATCGAAATCGCCAAAGAAGCTTAAACTTAGATACATGGCGACCGGATGCACCACGAGGTTGAAGGGGATGATGAAGGAAAGCTCCCCCGGTATGCGCTTCAGGGGCCGGAGCGCCAGCGTCACCCCCATGGCGAAGAGCGCGCAAGGAGCCGCGGCCTGCGCCAGATAGTCGATCAGCCGCTCGATCGGCAGCGGCGGCGTGAACCCGACGATCGCCGCGGCGACACCGACGATGGTGGCGATGATAAAGGGATGCAGGAAGACTTTTTTGGCGATCTGGGCCATCAGGGCGCCGACATGCCGTTCCTTCCCGCCGGAGAGCGCCATCATGGTCGGGGCGACGATGAAATGCAGCACATTCTCGAAACAGAAGATAAGCGCGAGGGGGACAGCAGCCTCCTCCCCGAAGGTGAGCAGCGCGATCCCCGGCCCCATATAGCCGATATTGCCATAGGCGCCCGCGAGGCCCTGGATGGTCGCCTCGGGCGAGGTCGCCTTCACCACCAGCCGGGCAATGGCGTAGACGGCGAGGAAAATCACGAAGGTGGTCGAGATATTGGTGGTGATGAATTCCCAGCTCGTCAGCTTTTCAATGGGCGTTTTTGACAAGAGCTTGAAGAACAGGCAGGGCAGCGCGACATAGATGATGAAGGTGTTGAGCCAGCCCATGGCCTCGGTCGGCTGCTTTGTGATGCGCGCCGCGAGATAGCCGAGCAGGATCAGCCCGAAAAGAGGAAAGACAAGCCCGGCGATTTCAGCCATGTAACACACCTTGATAACAATCAGATATTTCCTACTACCGCGCGGGCAAGATGTGGTCAATGGATAAGGCGCCGTCTTCCATGGGTCTTGAAACAAGAACCCGTCTATCGTAAAAGTATCGTCGTGAAATACGTATTTAAGTAGTATTTGACTGTATCGACAGAGAAAACATCCTTTCGGCTGAGCCCTCAAACATGGAGTATTGGAAAATGAAACCAACACGTCGGGATTTTTTGGCACTCGGTTCCTGGATGGCGGGTCTGCCGCTTTTTTTACCTTTTCTCGCTAAGGCTGAGGCGGGCTCCCTCAATCCCGACGTGCAGAACGTCATTGCCTTTTTCAAGGCGCGTGACTATCGGCAAGTGCCATCGCTTGATCTCATCACCGGCGATAGCTTTAACGATGGCGTGCGCTATGACGAGAGCGCGCCGGGCGGCCTTCAGGACGGGAAAACCGTTATTTTACAAAGATGTATTCGCATGGAAGATATAAACATCGATGACCGTCCGGATGTTCTTCCCTATTTTCATATTCTGGCCATCAATTTGAAAGGCCCGTTCCCTTCCGCCATGGGCCTGCGGACAATGCTGGATTACCTTGTCAATCACCTTGAACTCGATCCCGCCCGGCTGGCCTTCGTATCGACTGATTTTTTCACTCCCTATCTGCCGCATCTGGAGCCGTTCGGAATTGAAGCCTCCCAGTTTGTAATCCGCGACAGGAAGGCCGCATTGGCCGCCGGAGACGGTTCAGGTTTTTTCTCCCCGAAGGGTCATCCACATGTGAACCCCTACCATTCCGTATCCATGCATTACGCTGAAGATCCCGACGCAATGCAGCAGGAGCTGCACCATACGCTTCCCGGCTTTATAGAGATTGGCGAGGTCATGATCCATGAAGATGCGCCGGAGGTCGAAGATCTGCAGATCGCCGCCATCGGGCTGGAACGGATATCCATGGCGATGGGTAATCCGGTTGAAAGCTTCGCTCAATCGCGGGATATGGCGCTGGCCGCCCTCGAAGCAGAGGCAAAGAGGCGGAACGTTCCGCTCCCGCCCGCGTATGACAAGCTGAAATCTGCCTGATCGCGTTACTTCGGCGGCAGGCTGCCGACAAAGCGGAGCGCCAGCGCCGTCCAGCGCTCCAGCCCGGTCTCGATCGCTTCGCCGGCATCGACCCAGACGAAGCCGCCCATCCGGCGGCCACCATGGACCATCGGTTCGGCGCCGGGCATCTCCAGCGCCTCGGCCTCGTTCTCCTTGCCGACGCGGAACATGAAGCGATCCTCCCCGGTGCCGCAGAGCATATTGCCGTTCAGCAGAAAGCAGACGCCGCCGAACATCTTCTTCTCGCTGATCCCGGTGCGAGAGCCAAGCGCGCTGCGAAGAAGATCGGCGGTGTGTTCGTGCGACATGGCGTATTATTCCGCCGCGAGCGGCTCGACATCGCCTTTCTCGAAGCGGTCGAGCAAGCTCTCGCGTTCCGCCTTCGCGGTCTTGAGATGCCGCTCCTTCACATGGCCGAAGCCGCGGATATGTTCGGGAACCGAGGCAATCTCGATGGCAAGCGGCAGGTTTTCCCGGGTCAGCTTGCCGGCGATATCCGTCATGGTGTCGGCATATTCACTGATCAGCGCCCGCTCGGCTTTGCGTTCCTCCGTCTTGCCGAAAGGATCGAGCGGGGTTCCGCGCAAGGCCTTGAACTTCGCCAGCAGGCCGAACGCCTTCATCATCCAGGGGCCAAATTCCTGCTTGACCAGATGGCCGGTTTCCGGGTGCTTTTTCGCGAAAATCGGCGGCGCGAGATGGAACTTGAGCTTGAAGTCGCCTTCGAACTGATCATTCAGCTTCTTTTTGAACTTGCCGTCCGTATAGAGCCGCGCAACCTCATATTCATCCTTATAGGCCATCAGCTTGAAATAGTAGCGCGCAACCGCCTCGGTCAGGGCGGTGGAGCCGGGCGCGGCGGCGCTCTCCGCCTTGCCGATGGCCTCGATGAGCTTCAGGTAACGCTTCGCATAGCGGCCGTTTTGATAGTCTTTCAGGAAGTCCGCGCGCTTCTCGATGATCTTATCGAGGGTTTCAATCTCTACCACATCCGCCGGGGCGTCGGGCAGGGCGATTTTCTCGACCTCGCTCTGGCTGGCGGCGGCCTTGCGGCCCCAGGCGAAACTCCGCTTGTTGGCGTCCACCGCGATGCCGTTGAGTTCGATCGCCGTCTCGATGGATTTGAGGGACAGCGGAATGGTGCCGCGCTGGAAAGCGAAGCCGAGCAGGAACAGGTTGGCGGCGATGGAATCGCCCATCAGCGCGGTGGCCAGCGTCGTGCTGTCGATGAACTCCGCCTGCTCCCGGCCGAGGCTTTCGCTCAACAAACCGGTCAGGCTGTCCCGGTCCATGGCAAGGTCCGGGGTCAGCGTGAAGGCGGCGACGGGCACCACATAGTCATTGATGATCGCCTTGGTGCGACCGAGGTCATAGGTCTGCAGCGCCTCCTTGCTGGCGGCCACCACCAGGTCACAGCCGACGACCACATCGGTCTGGCGGCTCGGGATCCGGGTGCCCGCAAGATCGCCAGCGGATTTGGCAAGACGCACATGGCTCATGACGGCGCCGTTCTTCTGGGCAAGGCCCGTCTGATCGAGGATCGAGGCGCCCTTCCCTTCCACATGCGCAGCCATGCCGAGCAGCGCGCCGACGGTGATCACGCCGGTGCCGCCGATGCCGGTCACCAGAATGTTGTAGGTGCCGTCGATGGCCGGAACTTCGGGTTCGGGCAGGCCCGCTGCCGGGTTCATCATATCGATCTCGCTGGAGGTGACTTCCTTCTTCTCGGGCTTCCTGAGGCCACCGCCCTCGACGGTGACAAAGCTCGGGCAGAAACCCTTCACGCAAGAGAAATCCTTGTTGCAGCTTGACTGGTCGATTGTCCGCTTGCGGCCGAACTCGGTTTCCAACGGTTTCACCGACACGCAGTTCGATACCACGCCACAATCGCCGCAGCCCTCGCAGACCAGCTCGTTGATGAAGGCGCGTTTCGCAGGATCAGGGAACGTGCCGCGCTTGCGGCGGCGGCGTTTCTCGGCGGCGCAGGTCTGGTCATAGATCAGCGCCGTCACGCCCTCGACCTCCCGGAGTTCGCGCTGCACCTTGTCGAGATCATCACGGTGATAAATCTTCGTGCCCGGTGCCCATTTGGTATCGCTGGCGTATTTGTCGGGCTCGTCCGTCACAACGACCACCTGCTTCACCCCTTCCGCATGCACCTGCTGGCTGATCAGCCAAGGTGACAAGGGTCCGTCGAAGGGCTGGCCGCCGGTCATGGCGACGGCATCGTTAAACAGGATCTTGTAGGTGATATTCACATTCGCCGCACAGGCCGCGCGGATGGCGAGGAGGCCCGAATGGTAATAGGTGCCGTCGCCGAGGTTCTGGAAGATATGCTTTTCGTTGGTGAAGGGCGACTGACCGATCCAGTTGGCTCCCTCCGCCCCCATATGGGTATAGGTCTGGGTCCGCCGGTTGGGCATATAGACCGCCATGGTGTGACAGCCGATCCCGGCCATGGCGCGGCTCCCCTCCGGCACGTTGGTGGAGGAATTATGTGGACAGCCCGAGCAGAACCAGGGCGAGCGCGTCACCGGCGCGGCGGGCATGTCATTGCCGCTCTCGCGGGCCTCGGCGATACTGATGCCTTCCATCACGCTGTCGGACAGATCGCGGAGCTTGAGACGGGAGGCAATCGCCCGCGCCACCATCGCCGGGGTCAGTTCCCCGTCGGAGGGCAGCAGCATTTCCCCCTCCTCATCCTCCTTGCCGACCAGCATCGGATGCGCTTCCATCCCGTAGAGGATTTTCGCGATCTGATCCTCGATCAGGCTGCGCTTTTCCTCAATGACGAGGATTTCATCCAGCCCGACGGCAAATTCGACAAGCCCTTCCGGCTCCAGCGGCCAGGGACAGGCGACCTTGTAGATGGAGAGGCCGATTTCCTCGATCTCCTTCTCATGGATGCCGAGATCACCGAGCGCCTGCTCCACATCCAGCCAGGACTTACCCGTGGTGACGATGCCAAAGCGACGCTCACTTGAATCGGTTGTGATTTTATCGAGCTTGTTGGCCCGCACGAAAGCCTTGACCATTGGGATCTTGTGCCGCATCAGGCGGGTTTCCTGCGCGAGGCTGTTATCGGGCCAGCGGATATGCACGCCATCGGCGGGCGGCTCGATATCGTCGGGGATGACAATTTCCACCCGGTCCGGCCCGACATAGGCGGTGGCCGAGCTTTCGACCGTATCGGTCAGGCATTTCATGCCGACCCAGGCGCCGCTGTAGCGGGACAGGGCAATGCCGTAGAGGCCGTAGTCGAGATATTCCTGCACGGTGGCCGGGTTGAGGATGGGAATCATCGCCGCCGCCAGCGCCTGTTCGCTCTGATGCGCAACCGTCGAGGATTTCGCCATATGGTCGTCGCCCATCAGGACGAGAACGCCGCCATTCGGCGAGGTGCCCGCCATATTGCCATGCTTGAACACGTCGCCGGAGCGGTCAACGCCCGGCCCCTTGCCATACCAGATGCCGAAGACGCCATCGAAATCAGTCTTGCCGAACATGGGAAGCTGCTGCGTGCCCCAGATGCTGGTCGCGGCCAGATCCTCGTTCACGCCCGGCTGGAAATGGATATCGTTGTTTTTCAGGAACGGCTTCGCCTTCCACAGGGTCTGGTCATACAGACCGAGCGGCGAGCCGCGATAGCCCGAGATAAAACCGCCGGTTTTCAGACCGGCGGCGGCATCGCGCTGACGCTGCATAATCGGAATACGGACGAGCGCCTGCGTCCCCGTGATAAACACCTGACCGCGCTCCAGTTCATATTTGTCATCCAGGCTGATGGCAACCAGATCATTCATTCTTGTTCTCCCGCGCCCCGGGATCAATTTATCAGAGGAACCGTCTACCGCCAGCCATTCATTCTCTGGCCTGTTCGTTGTTCTTCTCTGTGCCGGGCACCTCTTGTCATAGCATATGTCCAAGACGGGTGACTTACAAGCGGTGAGATTATGGGCAGCGGTCAAAAACGCCCCGGCAATTTGCAACAATCTCAAAACATTGGGGATTATTTCCCTTCTCCGGTCATTTTTTCCACCCTATTTCATGAAAGTATGCGAGAACCGGCGTCAAGACCCCTGATTTGCGAGAGAAAGCCCGTTTGATGAGGCAACAGACGAAGAAAATTTTGCTGCTGCTGATCGGCTGGTTTTTTGTCGCCCTCGGCACTATCGGCCTGTTCCTGCCGGTGTTGCCGACGACGCCGTTCCTGCTGATCTCCCTCTGGGCGTTTTCGCAAAGCTCCGAACGGTTTCACGACTGGCTCTATAACCACCGGGTTTTCGGCCCGCCGCTTCAGGACTGGTCCCGCTACGGCGTGATCCCCTTGCGGGCCAAAATCGTCGCCATCGGCACCATGGCGATCAGCGCGACGTTGGTCATTATCTTCTCCAGCACGCCCTGGTACGGGATTACCGCCATGCTGCTCTTGATGGGCATCGGCGCGGGCTTTATCCTGACCCGCCCGAGCCGCCCAAAGAATCAGGACGCCGCCTGAACCCAGGCCCTCAGGTCACCATAATCGGGGAATTTTCCTGCGAGAGCAGGGTCGCCAGCCGCTCCAGCGCGCGAAGAACCCGGCCCTCATGCGGCTCCGCCATCAGGCAGAGGCGGATATGCCGGGCCGCAACAGTCTTATGCATGGCGAAGGTATCCCCGGCGACAACGATGATATTCTCGCGCCGGGCGGAGGAGACGAAATCCGACATCTCCTGCCCCTCCGGCAGGCGCAGCCAGAGATGGGCGAGCGGCGAATCATCCGGGGTCGGCGGCGTTTCAAGCCACGGGCCCAGTATCTTGCGCGCTGCCCGCTCCCGCCGGAGGCAGACCTCGGTCAGCAGATCCGCCTGCGCCGACACCTGCCCCGACTGCACCAGAAAATTCGCGATATCGAGGATGATCGGGGAGGTCATCCAGTTGATCGTCGTCATCTTGGTGGCCAGCCGCGGCACCAGATTTTCCGGCGCGATCAGATAGCCGAGCCGGAGCGCCGGGCTCATCACCTTGGAAAAGGTCGCGAGGTAAAGCGTGATGTCCGGCGCCAGATCGTAATAGGCGGGAATCCGACGGTTATGCAGCGGCGCATAGGCGCTGTCCTCGACGATCAGCACGCCATGGCGGCGGGCAATCCCGATAATCTCCTCGCGCCGTTCCAGCGGCTGGGTCGCGCCGGTGGGGTTGTGATTGGTCGGCACCGTGATCAGCAGGCGCACCTTGCCGCGGCGGCAGGTTTCCTCGAACGCCGCCGGGATCATTCCTTCCGCGTCCATGGCAATCGGCGCGATGCGCAAATCCAGCTCATAGGCCGCCGCGCGGATGCCGGGATATCCAAATGCTTCCGTCGCCACCGTCTCCCCGGGGCTCGCCAGGGTTGCCATGGTCAGATACAGCCCCGACTGGGCGCCCTGGGTGAGGATAATGTTGTCGGTCTCGACATAGCGGATCAGGCTCGACAGCCAGCGCGCCGCCACCTCGCGGTCAAACGGCCGGCCGCGGCTGTCGGAGTAGAAAAAATAGGCATCCGGCTCGTTCCGCCGGAGCAGCCGCTGCGCCGCATCGCGCAACCGGTCCTCGGTCTCGATATGGAAATAGCTATTCTTCGACAAATCGGTGAGATCGCTCGCCCCCTCTTTCCAGCTTTCCTCGGGAAAAAAGGCGCCGCGGCCAACGGCGGCATCATCGCCGGGTGTGCCATAGACGAACGTCCCCTGCCCGACCCGGCCGTAGCAATAGCCACGCCGTTCCAGCTCCGCATAGGCGCGGCTGGCGGTGCCGACGGAACATTGATATTCGAAGGCGAGATCACGATGGGTCGGCAGCTTGTCGCCGGGCTCCATCCGGCCGTCTTTGACCAGCTCGATAAAGTCCGCAACGATCCTCTCGGATTTCTTCATGTCCGCTCCCGTCTGCTCCGGAATTATATTGTCACAGTGACAATATAGCATTTGACGGAGACATTATTATAACAATATTGATACAATGTAAATTGTCTTAATACTCTTTTGCAGCCTGCAGGAACACCCAAAATGGACTACGGAAAGATGGCTTTGGTAACGTTGTTTGCCATTTCGATGGTCGGCTCTCCGGGACCGGTGAATATGCTTCTGATGGCCTCCGGCGCGAACTTCGGTTACCGGCGGTCTTTCCCCTTCCTGGTCGGAAGCATTTCGGGATTTCTGCTGGTCTGCATTGCGACGGCGCTGGGGCTTGGCACGCTGTTTACGACCTCCCCAGTCCTGCAGCTTGTCTTCCTCGGCGCGTCGCTTTTGTACATCCTGTATCTTGCCTGGCGGGTGGCGATGGCGAACCCGCAGCTGGCAACGGCGACGGAGCAACCGGGATTCCTCTCCGGGATCGTCCTGCATCCGCTCAATCCGAAGGCCTGGGTGACCATCGTTGCGGCCTATTCGCAGTTCATCTCGCCCGAGGACAGCTATGCAACCCAAGCCATTGTTATCATAGCAATTTTCCTGATCGTCAGCCTGCCGTTCAACTCGCTCTGGTGCTATGGCGGCGATCTCCTGCGGCGGCTGGTCACCTCGCCCCGGATCATGCGGATGATCAATATCTCGCTGGCGGCGCTGATGCTGATTGTCGTCGGCTTCGCGCTAGTTCAATCGGATGTGCTGAAACCCCTGCTTGCCACCCTCGGCGGCTGACGGCGCGGTTTAGCTCGCCTCGGCCATGCGCATAGTGCGCTCGGGCGGGAAATGCAGGGTGCAGACGGTCCCGACATCAACCTCGCTTTCCAGCGTAAAGGTCGAGCCATGAACATCGGCGAGCATCTGGACCAGCGTCAGGCCAAGGCCGGTGCCCTCGTTATTGCGGGCGTAGGAGGTCTGCACCTGACCGAAGCGGTCAAGCACCCTCGGAATGTCATCGGCGGCAATCCCGATGCCGGTATCGGTCACCCGGATATCGAGGCCGTTATCGTCGCGAACTGAGATATTTACGGTGACGGAACCGCCCTTGTTGGTGAATTTCACCGCATTGGAGACGAGGTTGACGATGATCTGCTTGATCCGGGTTTCATCACCCAGAAAGACCGGCAGTTTCTCCGGCACCTCGGCGACCAGCGCGACCCCGGCCTCCAGCGCGCGCACGGACAGCATCCGGAAGCAGGACTGGATGACCGCAGAGAGATCGATTTTCCGCTCGGAAAGCTGGAGTTGTCCGGCCTCGATCTTGGCGACGTCGAGCACATCGTTGATCAGACCGAGCAAATGCCGCCCGGCACCGTGAATATCCGATGAATATTCCTTGTAGTTCGGATGGCCGAGACTGCCGAACGCCTCGGAGGTCAGCAGTTCGGAAAAGCCGATGATGGCATTGAGCGGCGTGCGGAGTTCATGGCTCATATTGGCGAGGAACTCAGACTTGGCGCGGTTGGCAAGCTCCGCCATCTCCTTCGCCTTGCGCAAGTTGACCTCGCCGCGCACACGGTCGTTCATGTCCGTCAGCGTACCTTCAAGATAGAGTAGCTTTCCGTGATCATCGAAGACGCCATGGGCATTGATCGCTGCCCAGGTCATGGTGCCGTCTTTGCGCTTCCACTGATAGATCTCGTCGATCAGATACTGCTTTTTGCAGAGCAGCATGAAATGCTTGAGCGCCACGTCGGGATTGTCATAAACATCCGCCGTCAGCGTCGAGACTGATTGTTTCATATCCTCCGGCGACGCATAGCCAAGAAGGGCGGCGAGCGCCGGGTTGACATCCATCAGGCTGCCGTCGGCATACACCTGAAAAATGCCTTCCGTCGCATTTTCATAGATCCGGCGGTGCTTGAGTTCGCTTTGTTCCAGCGCGATTTCGGACGCGCGGCGGTTATAGATATAATAGATCAGGACGGCGGCAAGCCCGGCAAGGCCCAGCAGGACCAGCAACACGGCATCACGAAAGATATCGACCTGGTTTGCCTGCTCCCGCAGCAGGCTGGTTGCTGTATCGTTTGACAGGGCGTTCAGCTCCTCCGCCTTCAGCAACGCCTCCTCCGCCCGGCCATGAGCCGTTGCGAGAACAACATTATTCGTTGGCGGTAACCCGCCAATACCATCCCGAAGCCACTCCCGCATATCATGAAGCGCCGGGCCGAGAACGCCGTAAATGGCCGCTGTCCCGATCAGGTTGTCAAAGCCGTACTGCACGCGCTTCTCGTTCAGAAGAACGCGGACATGATCGAGCCGGTTCCGGGCGACATCGAGAATCTTTTCGCGTTCCGCGCCGGTCTGAAGCCGGGCAATGGCGATGGCATGGGACACCTCGTGAATGTCATAGAGGATGGAGGCCATGGCCTGCGAATCCTCCACCACCTTGAGCGGAATGGATTCCTCGATACTGGACAATGTCACCTGGACATAGCGAACCGTGCCGATAACAAACAACGTCAGCAGCAAAATAGCGACAATATAGTTATTCTGCCGCTTCAGCAGATTGCGGGGATGGCATTTCCAGGCGAAACTGTACAGCTTGTCGGCAGTCATCAGATGCGGCTCAATTCGGGTTCTGGGTCGAGTTAATGGTGGCGACCGCGGGCAGGACCTCATCATAATAGCGCCGCGCCCCGGGATGCAACGGCACACTCATCGAGGCAAAGGCGGATTTCAGATTGATCGTGTTCAGCTTCGGGTGGATGCCGAGCTTGCGGACACTCGGCAGGTTTTCCCAGAATTTCTTCGTGATCTCATACACCAGTTGTTCGCTCTGGTCTTTATGCACCAGCCAGAGCGCGGCGACGCCGAGCGTGCGAACCTGGTCGATACCGTTATAGCTGTCCGCGGGAATGGCTGTCCTTGAAAAGAAGGGATTGTCCTTGGACAGCCGCGCGGCCACGGGCCCGTCAATCGGGATCAGCGTGACCAGACCCTCGGCGTTCAGATCCGCAATCGCCTTTGACGGGGTACCCGCAACGACGAAGAAAGCATCAAGGTCTCCGGCGCGCATCTTCTTGAGGGCATCCGACGGCTTCACATATTGCGTCTTTAACTCGCTTTCCTGCAGGCCATAGGCTTTCAGGATGATGCGGGCGGCGACGATGGTGCCGGAGCCGGGATCGTCAAGCGAGACACGGCGGCCGCGAAGATCGTTGATAGTGCCAATGCCCGAGCTCTTGCGCGCCACGAGGTGAATATCCTCTCGGTAAAGGCTGGCGATCGCGCGGATGTCCTCGAAAGGTTTGGCGTCCTTGTAAATGCCGGAGGCCGTATGCGCCCAGAAGGCGACATCGGATTGGGAAAAGCCGCTTTCGATGCGGCCTTCGCGGATATCCTCAAGATTGGAGACAGAGCCGTTGGCGGACTGGGCAACCGCAAGAAGATGGGCGACCCCGCAGGGCATCGGCGCACAGTTCTCCTTGCCCGTCGGATTGGTGATGGCATGGGCGACGCCCTGGCCGACCGGATAATAGGTGCCGCTGACACCGCCGGTGCCGATGCGGAACAGGCGGGTTTCCCCGGCGGACGCGCCGGCGCCACCTAAAGGCGAAAGGGCCAGCGCAAGAAATCCGGCGAGGATGAGCGAAAAGCGGATACGCATGTTACTTTCCTTCTTGATCGGCAAGAATTGTCCTTTTCCCCGGACGGGTCAGCCGATAATATGGTCATTCAAGCGACGACCCTAACATGGCCGCGTTAATGAGCCGTAAACGACCCCGGGACAAACCGGGCCGAAAACCGAAGGGACATCATGCAAGACACCGCCCCGAAATCCCCGGAAGAGATCGCGTTTCTGAACACCGAATATCTGCCGCGCCGGGCGGTGCCCAACATGCAGGAGTATTTCGATGCTGCCGCCGCCAGGAGCGCCGAGGCGCGGACACGTCTTGCGAGCAATCTCGACATCCCTTACGGCGACACGGCGCTGCAACGGCTGGACATCTTTCCCGCTGGCCAGCCCGGCGCCCCGGTCTTCGTCTTTATCCATGGCGGCTACTGGCGCGCGCTCGACAAGAGTTTCTACAGCGATATCGCCGAGACTTTCACCGCCGCCGGAGCCACGGTTGTCCTGCCGAACTATGATCTCTGCCCGGCGGTGTCAATCCCCGATATCGTGACCGAGATGCGAACGGCGCTTGCCTGGGTGCATGCCAATATCGCTGCGTATAACGGAGATGCGAACAAGATTTACGTCTGCGGCCATTCGGCGGGCGGGCATCTGACCGGCATGATGATGACGACGGACTGGGCGGCCATGGGGTTGCCGTCCGATCTTCTGAAGGGCGCCGCGCCCTTGAGCGGTCTCTTCGATATCGAGCCGCACCGCCATACGGAACTGCAGGTCGATATCCGCCTGACCGCGGAGGATGCCGCCGCCAACAGCCCGCAGAACCTCACGCTTTATGCAGATTGTCCGGTGATCTGCGCCGTCGGCGGCGGAGAGAGCGCGTCTTTCCACCGACAGTCGAGGGAATTCGCCGACAAATGCCGCGCCGCAGGGCTGCCCGCCGACTATCTGGAAACCGGCAATGACAACCATTTCGAGATTACCGAGCGATTGCTGAAGCCCGACGATCCGCTAACGCTTGCCCTTTTGAAATTAATGGGGCTCTAATAGAGAAAACAACCCGGGAGACCCGCCATGACAACGACCCTGACCAACAGCCGCGAACACCTCTCCGCCCTGACCGACCGATTTGTCGATGCCTTCAACCGGCAGGATATCGACGCGGTGATGGCCTTCTTCGCCGAAGACGCGGTGTACCGAGATGCCTACGGCAAGTCCCATGAAGGGCTGGCGGCCATCCGCAAGGCGTTCGAGCCTGTGCTGAACGGCGCGCTCGGCAAGATTAACTTCGCGGGCGAGGACCGCTTCATCGATGCCGAGGCCGGAAAGGTGATGGACAGCTGGGTCCTGCATATGCATATGGGCGAAGGGGCGGACAAGGAGGCGAGCATGACCGGCCTCGACCTTCTCACCTTCAAGAACGACAAGCTGGTCCGGAAAACCACCTACCGGAGGGGATAGTCATGGATGTCACACTGATTTTGCTGTCCGTTTTCGGGATCTTCATTCCGGCGCTGATGCTGCCGGGGCCGGATTTCATCGGCGTCGTCCGCTCCTCCATGACCGGCGGAACGCGCGCCGGGCTGCTCACCACCCTCGGGGTTTCGCTCGGCCTCCTGATGTATGCGAGCCTCAGCCTGCTCGGCCTTTCGGCCATCCTTGTGCAGTATGAATGGCTGGCCTGGACGGTAAGGGTCGCGGGCGCATGCTACCTCATCTATCTCGGCATCCGGCTCTTGTTCGTAAAGCCGGACGCGATGGAGATCGATCCGGCGGCGCGAAAACCCACCCGCAACGCCTTCCTGTTCGGCTTTCTGGTCACGCTCACCAACCCCAAGGCAGTCGTGCTGTTCACCAGCGTCTTCGCGACGGCGGTAACGGCGGAGACGCCCGTCTGGCTTCTCGTCCTGATGATCGCGCTGGTCTTCGCAAGCTCCCTCCTCTGGTATACGATCGTCAGCCTGTTCATGTCGAGTCGGCCGGTGATGACCCGCTTTGCGAAAGCCCGCCACTGGATCGAGCGGACGGCCGGGGCCTGCTTTATCGCCATCGGCGGCAAGCTGCTGAGCGACGCCCGCAATCCCTTGAGCCCGTGAGCCTCTCCCTTCGCGCGGAACGCCCGGCGGATACGGCAAAAATCCGCGACATCATCACCGCCGCCTTCGGACAGGCGGACGAGGCCGAGCTTGTCGATGCGCTCCGCCTCGCGGGCGATCTCACCCTCTCTCTGGTTGCCGAGGACGACGGAGAGATCGTCGGTCATATCGCGCTCTCGCGCCTTAAATCCCCCAAAGACGCCCTCGCCCTCGCGCCCGTCTCTGTCGCGCCGGACCGGCAGGGAGAGGGCATCGGCGGCGCGCTGATCCGCCACTCAATTGAGGAGGCTCGCCGGAGCGGTGACGCGCTTATCTTCGTCCTCGGCGAGCCCGCCTACTACACCCGCTTCGGCTTCTCCGTTGAGACCGCCGCGCCGTTCGACTGCATTTATGCCGGGGAATATTTTATGGCCTTGCAACTAAGCACCGAAAAAACAGCCCCCGCCGAGGTTATTTATGCGGACGCGTTTGGGGGCTTGGGGTAGGTATCTTCAAAATGATTACTTATGGCGACGTTACAGAAATCAGCTACAGCCCGCGCCTCAAACTATTGGTGTTTATAGCACTTATCGGTTTCTGTATAATCACCTTATGGAACATAGATATCGACTTCTCTGATTTCTGGACGAGTTCCTATATAAAGATAAGCATCGAACCGAAATCCTGGTTGATGCCCGTTTCGCTGTTCCTTGTCTCATATGCATTTATTGTTGCGGTCCCCGCATTACTCGATAGCCATGTTCAGGTTCGGATTAGTAGAAAAGGTTTTTATTGGAGAAGGTGGAGCGAAACGACGATACCGTGGTCGGAGGTTGTTGAAATTAATGCCGGAACATCCTCAAAGCACCATGCGCCATATGTCCGATTGCAGGTTCGGAATTCAAATAAGTATAAAAACAAAGGCGTCCCCTTTTTCCTCAGATTTATCAGAGCAATTGAATTTCCGATCCGATTTAACTCGAGTGATGAGATACTCATTCAGACGTCACTTCTTGAAGGTTCCAACAAGGAAATTCTGGCTGCTTTTCAATCCGCTTATGAAAAGTACGGCAGCTAATACCTTTCTCAAGCTTAACCAGATTTTGCCCCACCGGACCGCTATTCCCGTCATCGTAACCTGCTCTAAATAATTGATTTTTCAATTTTCTATAATTATAAAAATAGAAACTGCTGCGCCGAGATTTTAACGATGTCAACTGATGATGAAATAATCGAAATTCGAAATAATCGAACGTTGGCCCTTTTGCTGATGCTCGCCACCGGATTTTTTGCCGTAGCAAGCATTTTGTTTTTGAACATAGATATATCCGATTTTTGGGGCAGCTTGGCGAAAGGAATAGAAACGCAGGAAAAAGGCTGGATATTCGTTTTGGGATTTCTCTTCTGCAGTGCGCTTTATTTAAATGCAGTCTACCGGCTTTTTGATCGGCGGGTGCAACTAAGAATTAGTAAGGAAGGCCTTTATAGCCGCAACTGGTCAAGGAAGTTAGTTCCCTGGTCTGAAATTAAAGACTTTGAGTTATTCACTGTACGACCATACAGAACTTTTGGGTTATTTCCCATTCGATTTGCAGCCGTAATCTTGAATACGACTGAGAAAAAGAAAAATGAATATCTTAACAAGCTTTTCAAATATTCTGTACCCGGCGATTTAGCGATAACAATGACCGGGCTAGATTGCTCCTATAAAGACATTCTTGCATACATGAGAGAGGCTCATACGAATTACAGCGATTAATTGTTCTCACCCCACCCTCGCCAATTGCCTGTCATGCAGTTTTGAGAGCAACAACAGCGCTAGTATTGCACCGGTGAGGGCGAGGGCCATGTCGCTCTGGGTGTCCCAGATATCGCCCTGCGTCGCGAGAAAATCATCGGCGGCGGAACCGGTGAGGACAGCCACCCACCATTCGATCAGCTCGTAAAAGGCGCTGAAGGCGAGGCAGATGGAGACGATGATAAAATTCCGCCAGTTCGCCCCGCTGATAACGTCCCGCCGGATCAGGATTTCCCGGGCGATAATCGCAGGGATAAAACCCTGCGCGAGATGGCCGACGCGGTCATAGTGGTTTCCGCTCGAACCCGAACCACGGCTTGATGGTATCGAACAGCGGCACCTCGGCATAGGTGTAATGCCCACCCACCATCAGGATGATGCAATGGATGAAGATGAGAGTGTAAAGCAGCGGCGTTAAAGGGAATTTCTTATAGGTCAGCACGAGGATGGTAAGGCCGATCAGGGCCGGGCCGACCTCCAGTATCCAGATGAAATAACTCTTTGGCTCGATTGCCGACCAGATCAGCACGGCGAAATAGATGCTGAGCCAGATCACTTTCCACATGTCTGTTTCCCCCAATAGCCTGATACTGCGATTGCCGCGCCCGGCGCGGCGCTAGTTGATGCCATTGGCGCGCTGGAGTTCACGGATATAGAGAACGATAGCAGCCAGATCCTCATCTGTCACCGCCTCCACCGGCGGCATGTCGCCGAAGGGCCAGTGATGCGCCCGCACGCCCGTTTTCGCGGCGCGCCAGAAGCTGGCATCGCCATGATGGCCGGGTTCGTAGATTTTATGAACCAGCGGCGGGGCGACGCCGTCCTGCCCGGCGGCATTGACCCCGTGGCAGGAGGCACAGTTGGTATCGAACGCGCCCTTGCCGAGCCGGGCCGCCGCCGTCAGTTCCGGCACGGTGACGGAGACCATCGGCGCACCGCTGCCGCCCTCCCCGCCTGACCCGGCCGTCAGCAGGTAATATCCGCCACCGATCAGCGCCAGCAGCGCCAGCGCCGCCCATATTCTTTTCCTGCTCATGGGGCTGGCGGGCCTTTCAGCTCCACCACATTGCCTTCGGGATCATTGATATAGAAGGACGGGCCCTGCCCCTCCGCGCCGTAGCGGCTCTTGAGTTCGCCCGCATCGATGCCGTGGCGCGCGAGATGGCGGCGGACCGCGTCCTCGTCGAACGGCTCCACCCGGAGGCAGAAATGATCGAGATTGCGCCCCTCCTTCCCCGGGGCCGCGCCGCCCATCTGGCCGAGCGTGCCGTCAACGGGCACGATGTCGATCAGGGCCGTCCCGGCGCGCAGCTGATAGAGGCCGATGCCTTCCTGCACCTTCTCGACAGGGCAGCCGAGCACCTCCTGATAAAAGCCCATCATCTTCTCAAGATCCTTAACCCGCAGCACGATATGGTCGATATTGCTGATTTTAAACATATTTCCCTTCCCTGATTCGATCCCTGATTTTACAGCTTTTAGTGGCCGCGCCAAGCTGCTACCTTGAAGATTACATAAGAACAAGAAAAGGAAAAATCCAATGATTACCCGCGACGACCTGATCGGCACATGGCGCCTGAAAAGCTGGACAAGCCTCAAGAACGGGGAGCCGGTCGGCTATCCCATGGGCGAGGATGCGAAGGGCCAGATCATCTATTCGCCGGAAGGACGGATGAGCGGCTTCCTGATGCGCCGCGACTTCGCCGAGCAGCCGCGCGACACGGCGGCAAGCCCGGACATCTGCCTCGCCTATGGCGGTGATTTCCGCGTCGAGGGGGATGAGGTTATCCATGACGTCGATGTCGCGACCGTGCCCTACTGGATCGGCAACCCTTTGATCCGGACCGTGGTCCTGCAGGGAGAAAATGTTCTCCTGAAGACCAAGCCGGAGACCACCTCATCGGGCAATACCTATGAGCATCACCTGCTGTGGGAGCGGATCGGCGGCGAGCCCTAGCGGCCCTTCCAGACGGGTTTGCGCTTCTCGGCGAAGGCGCGCGGGCCCTCTATACGGTCTTCCGAGTTCATCAATGTCTCGAACGCGGGATAGCTTTTCTGGTTGGTGATCGCGTCGGCGAGCGAGGGCTCGTCGAGGCTGCGCATCACCGTCTCCTTGGAGGCGCGAATGGCAAGCGGGCTCGCGCGCAGGATCATCTGGCACCAGCGGTCAATCGCCTCCTCCATCGCATAAGGGGCGACGACCTCATTGACGAAGCCCAGCCGCTCCCCCTCTTCCGCATCGACATTGTCGGAACTCAGGATCAGCCCCATCGCCTTCTTGAGACCGATCTGGCGGGCGAGCCGATGCAATCCGCCGCCAAGCGCGACGGCGCCGACCAGCGGTTCGGGCAGGCCGAAGCGGGAATTTTCCGTGGCGATGATCAGGTCGCAGGCGAGCGCAATCTCGAACCCGCCGCCATAGGCGATCCCCTCGACCGCCGCGATTACCGGCTTGGCGAGGTCATAACGCTCGATCAGGCCCGCATACCCATTTTTGGGATATTCCCGCGCCTTGGGGTCCTTGCTGGCGGCAATGGCCTTGAGGTCGCTGCCCGCGCAGAAGGCGCGCCCGCCGCTCCCGCGTAGCACGCAGATATACTGATCCGCATCCTCGGCGAAGGCATCGAGGGCGCGCTGCATCTCCGCATGCATCTCGGGATTGATGGCGTTTAGCACTTCCGGCCGCTCAAAGGTGATCCGGGTGATGTGATCGTCCGTGGTGACCGAGATAAATTCGTAGCTCATGCGGGGTTCCTTTTCCGACGGGGGCTTCTTTATTTTCTGCCATCATAGCAATCAAAGACAAGAAGCCCACCAGAAAAACAGCCCCGCCGCCCGGAAGCTGCCGGGCGATATGGATCAGTTCATCAGCTTCCAGCTGCCATCGACCTGACGGCAGGCGATACCGTAGCTTTTCTGGATCTTGCCGTCGATGTCCGCCTCGGCGGTATATTCGCGGCAATATTCCCCGCTTTGCTGCTGATAGGTGCGTTCCGGGCTGATTTCATATTCGGCGCCGTTCTGCGGGTTGTTCCAGACGATTTGCTGTCCATCTTCGGCATGTTCCATGGTCTGGCCGATGCAGTTCTGATCGACCTCGTCCATGCTGCGGCCAATCGCCCCACCGAGCAGATAGCCGATGATCGTACCCCCGGCGACGGCGACAAGCTTGCCATCGCCCTTGCCGATCTGCGATCCGGCGACACCGCCGACCGTCGCGCCGAGCACACTGCCCAGCAGTTCGCGGTTACATTCGCCGACATCAATGCCAAAGGGCACCGTGGCCACCGGCGCGGCATAATAACCCTTGTTTTTCTTGCCCTTGCCTTTTTTCATCTGCTTGTCGCGATAGCCATGGGCGGGCGCCCAGGGCGGCGGATCGGCCTTGACCGGCGCGATATCGGCCGCGACAAACCCGAGCGCCAGCATCGGCACCATCGCGGTCCGGAGCAGGCTGCTCCTGGCCGCAGTTGCGTTAAATGTCATCACTTTATCCCCTTTTTTGACATAAGAGATCGCTCGATTGTCGAAGGTAAGGATGAATTATGTCTTAATCCGGGCAGGCAAATTCCGGCGGTTCAGTAGTCCCATTTCCAGAAAATGCCAACGCTGCTGTCCGTGGACTGGCCAACCTCGCTCTCGACCGAGATATTGGGCGTCAGCTCGATCTGCACCTTGGCGCGGGTGCTGTTGGCCCCGGCGCCCTGATCCACGCCGACATAGACATTGTCGGTCACGTATTTTCCGACGCTGAGCTCCGCCGCCCCGGTTTCCGCATTGGTGCTGGCGCTGATCACATCGACGCCGAGGGTCTCGCGCGCAAAGCCCGTGATGCCGCCACCGCCACCAAGCTTGCCCGACAGGGTCGCGATGGTTTCCGCGAGCTGCACCGCCTCCAGCGCCGAGAGCTTGCCCGATGACTTGCCGAACAGCACATAGGAGAGCACCTCGTCCTGCGGCAGCCCGTCGGGGGAGGTGAAGCTGATTTTCGGGTTCGAGGCGGTCCCCGAAATGGTCACGATGGCCGTCACATTCGGCCCGTTATAGCGCGCCTTCAGTGACAGTTCCGGGTTGATCGTCTCGCCGCCGACCAGCGCGATCTCCCCTTCCTGCAACTGAAAACTCTTGCCGGCGAAGGTGAACTGGCCACGCACCGGGCTCAGCTCGCCTTCGATCCGGGGCCGGGCCGCCGTCCCGCGCACGATGAAATTCCCCTTCCATTCGGAATCCAGCCCGCGCCCGCGAATGAACACCCGGCCCGGCAGATGCAGATCGAAATCCAGATTGACCGTGGATGGCAGGGCGGAAGCCTCTTTCTCCTTCTTCGGGGCGCCGGGGCGGTTGACCTCCTGATACTGCAGATCGACGATATTCGGTGCGACGGAGCCGCCGATATTGATCTCGACTTCCCGCGTCGTCACACTGCCCTCGACGAAGAGGTTGCTCGTCTCGCCCTTGACGACGATATCGCCGTCGGTGATGACCATGATGTCATCACGGTTGACGGCGAGCAGCCCGGCCATGGTGGTGGTCACATCCACGCGCGGGTCGGTCAGGGTCTCGAAATTGACGGTGCCGGATGACCTGATGGTGCCGCCCTGATCATCGACGGCGCTGGTCTCGATCGTCAGCACCTCGCTGTTGGCGATATCCGCCTTGATGGAAATGTTGCGGAGCAAAGTGCCCTGCTCGATCTCCTCGAAATAGCCGTCGGCAAGGCGCAGGTTGCCGTTGATCTCCGGTTCGTTGATCGTGCCCTCGACCGTGGCGTCGGCGGTGAGCTGACCGCTCATCTTTTGAGTATCCATCGCAAGAAGCGGCCATATCTTACTGAGTTCGCTATCAATATCCAGTCTGGCATTAACCGGTTTATCCTCATCTATCCGGACGTTGAACGGATCGAGGGAGAGGTCAAACGGCAGCCGCCCCGTGATGTCGATGGTGGTTGCCTCAAGCCCCGTGACATCGCCGCTGACGGCCAGTTCCCCGTCCTTCAGATCGGCGGTGACGGTGCTCGCGAAGGCGGGCAGCTCGGCATATTCCTCCTCCGTCAGCCGCACGTCCGTCGCTTTCAGGTTCAGCGTACCGCGGGCCGGACTGCCCTTCTCGACGGAGAGCGTCGCACCGCCGTCCAGCCCGCCTGCAAGCGCATAATCCGGATTGACGAGCGCTACCATATCGACGGGCAGGTTCCTGAAATCAAGCGTCGCCTTCGCCGCCGCGGGCGTCAGGCTGGCCTCCGCCTGCATCTCTCCCTCCCCGAAGGCGAGGATAAAGCGATCGAGCGTGATAGTCTCCCCCTCCAGCGTCAGGGCGAGCGGCTGTTTAAGCGCAATCTTGCGCCCCGCAAAAGCGCCATCGAGGGCGGCGAGCCGGATAACGGTCGCCGGATCATCAAGCGCGAGATTGCCACTGCCGGTAAGTTCCAGTTCGGGTTCCGCGCCGCGCGTGAGCGCTATGCGGTAGTCAAGATCGGTGAAGCCGCCCTCAACCTCGGCCCTCAGCGATTTAAGCTCCTGCGCCGCGAGGCGGATATTGGCGATCTCGGCGGAGGCGGTGAGCGCCGGGGCATCGAAGGTCCCGGTCATCGACGCCTTCGCCGTCAGCGTTTCAAGGGCGATATCGGCAGAGTCAAGCTGTAGCGCCATGCCGTTCACGGTGGCGTTGATCGCCTGCTCCCCGCCCTGATCGGCGAGGGTCGCGGCAAGATCGAGGCTGCCTGCCGCGCTTTCGCCGGCCAGCGCCGCAACCGTTGCCAGGTCCGGGATTGCCGCCTTGACCTCCCCGCTCATCGGGCTGCCGTCAAAGGGCACGGTGAGATCGCCGGTAATCCTGTTGTCCTGCTCCGTGATGCGCAGATCGCTGAGTTCCAGTCGATCATAGTCCGGCAGGGCAAACCCGGCATCGGCGAGCGCCGTCAGCTTGTCATGACGCAGACGGAGGGAAATCTTTCCATCCGGCGAGGTCGCGAGCGACTGCATGTTCACCTCCGCATCGAGCGCGCCGAGGGCCATGCCGTCAACGTCGAGATTGGCAACATCGAGCCGCCCGTCAATGGCCGGATCTTCAAGTGCGCCGGTCAGATTGGCCTGGAGCACCGCGTTTCCTTTGAGCGGAACGGCCGCAAGGTCGCTGAGCGGGGCGAGCGCGGGAAGTTTGGTGGTGAGGTCCGCCGTAATCGTCTCGAACGTCATCGGCAGCTGCGCTTTGCCCGTCACCTCGCCGGAGGCAAAGGCCAGCAGGATATCGGAGAAGGTCAGTTTTTCCTCCGCCATGTCGATCTTCACATCCAGCGTCGGGGACGGACCGATAAGCGGCTGCAGGCTCGCGTCCTGAAGGTCGAACTGCTCGGTGCGGGCCTTGAGGCTGCCGGTCAGGGCCCGGCTGATGTCGGGGCTGGTCAGGCTGAGATCGGCGATCAGCCGCCCGCCCATCGGCGCCGCGCGGGAGAGGTCGTCAAGGGTGAGCGCGACATCAGCCTCGGCGCTCAAATCCCCGATATTGAGCGCGCCCGCCCCCTCGGCCAGGACATGCGCACCCAGCAGGCGCAGCGCGATCAGGTCCAGCTTCTCCGTCTTGAGCGCATAGGTCAGCTCGAAATCGATGTCGAGGTTTTCACCGACAAGATTGGTAGCCTCCGGCGGCAGCTTCGAAAGCTCGACCAGCGCGGCGGAGCCTTTGAGCGGGATGACTTCCAGCGCGGCAAGGTCGAGCTTGGAGGTAAAGGTGCCCGTCACCTCCCGCGCGGCGAGGCTGTCCTCGACATCCAGTTCCGTCGCCTTCACCAGCGCATTGGCGGTCAGGGCATCGAAGGTGCCGTCAAGATCAAGGGTGACCGTGCCGCCGGAAATCGCCGCCGGGGCCATCAGCTTGTTGACCTCGGCGGTATCGCGCAAGGTCGTGGTGAGGGAGAGCTTGACCGCCTCGTCGGCGGGCGCAACGCTGCCGCTCGCACTCACCTGAAGCACCGCATTCGCAAGATCGGCGGAGGTGAGCGTCACTTCCGTTGTCTCGGTGTCATAGACCAGCACGGCGGCGATGGAGATGCGCGAGTCATCGACCAGCGGAATGTCCGCCGCCAGCGATTGATCGAGCGCCGCACCACCGTCGAGATCAATGCTGATCTTCTCTGCGCCCTCTGTGCGGATCGCGAAATCAGCCTCGAATATGCGGCCCGCGCTTGCCTCCAGCTGCCCGGCCCAGCCATTCAGCGGCCCGTCGCCAACCACGGTCGCGCGGATCGCCGGATAGCCCGGCAGGGCGAGCAGACGGGACATCAGCCCGCCCTCGGGTTCCTCAAGCCGGATATCCACCGCCAGCGTTTCCGCCGCCGGGTCAAAATCGATTGTCCCGTCAAGGCCGTTGTCGCTGCCCTGCTCGGACAGCCTGATCTCGCTATGGATGACATCATCGATCTTGGCATTGAGATTGACCAGCAGGCTCAACTCCGCCGCCTGACCGGCGACCGGCTCGGCGATTTGTATGGTCTCAATCTCGAAGCGGCCGAGGCGGATATTGACCGGCAGCTTCGGGAGGCCGGGGGCGCTCTCCGTCTCCTCCTCCGCCGATGGCGGCAGGACGGGCTGGCGGTCGATCTCCAGCCGCGCCGCCGTGATCGCCGCGATATCCAGGGTGCCGCCCAACAACTCGAGCGGCGACCAGGCACCGCGGATGTCCTCGATCCGGAGCCATTCCCCTTCCGGGTCTTTCAGGCGGACGCTCGCAATCGAGAACTCGCCGAAGATGTTCCCTTCCAGCGGGCCAAGCTCGATCATCAGGCCGTCCGGGTCGTTGACCGCCTCCTCGATCTGAAAAACCAGCAGCGCCCGCCCGCTATCGGTCTGCAGGAAGCCATAGGCCCCGCCGAGCAGCAGCAGGACAATCAGGATCGGCGCCAGAATGAGGGTGGCGATGAGCGTCTTGCGTGTCATTAGAAGGCCTGACCGATGCTGATATAGATCTGATAGGAATCATCGACATTGGGCCGCTTGTTGAGCGGCACCGCGACATCGAGGCGGATCGGGCCGATCGCCGTGTAATAGCGAAAGCCGAGGCCCGCACCCCAGAGAAATTCGCCGGAGAAATCGGGGGCCATGCTCTCATAGACATTGCCGCCCTCGATAAAGGGGACGATGCCGATGCTGTCGGTAATCTTGACCCGCGCCTCGAACCCGACCTCGAGCAGCGAGCGCCCGCCGATGGGATCGTTATTGGCATCCAGCGGGCCAACGGTCTGGTACTGATAGCCGCGCACAGAGCCGCCGCCGCCGGCATAGAAGCGCTTGGGAGCCGGGATCGCAGAGGCGCTGTCTCCGGCCATCATGCCCATCTTGGCACGGGCTGCGAGAATCAGCCGTTCGTTATCGATAACGGAGTAATAGGTCGAGCCATCGAGTTCCAGCCGCAGGAAATCCGGCGAGACATCATTCAGCCCGAGATAAGGCACCAGCTCCGCGCTGAAGCGCCGTCCCTTCGTCGGATCGAGCAGATCGTCGGTGGAATCATAGCGCGCCGTCAGCGGCAGCCCCGCCAGCGCGTAGCTCTCCTCAACACCGCTGTCGTCGATGACGGCATATTCCAGCGAGACCCCGGCACCCACGACCCATTTCTTGCGCCACCGCCGGTCAATCCCGACAAAGGCGGTCGCGGAGTCTTCGTCATAAGCCTCGGTATTTTCCTGCTTGAGGTCGAAGCTGGCATTCAGGTTGTGATCGAGCTTGATAAAGTTCGGCTTTACATAGGTGACTTTAAGCTCGCGGCGGATTTCCGCAATGGTGAGATCGGCCCGGAGCTTCTCGCCGGAGCCGAACATGTTGCGGTTCTCCCAGTAGTATTGCGTGCCGAAGCCCTCGCTGGTCGAGAAGCTGGCGCCAAGGCCAATAGAACGATGCTCCCGCTCCTCGAAGATGAGGGTGATCGGCACGGTGCTGTCGGTGGGCGCCTCTTTTCGCGGTTTCAGCCGGACAGTATTGAACAGCCCGGTGCGAAGGTATCGTCGGCGCAGGTCATCGAGAACGCGGACATCATAGAGCTTGCCCGGCTCCCATGCGGCGAGCCGCCGGACATAATCCACCTCCACCGTTTTCAGGCCTTCCAGATTCAATTCCCCCATATAGAGGCGCGGCCCGGGATCGAGGGTGATCGTCACCTCCATGGCGTCAGTCCCAAAATCGACAACCGCGTCCTGCTTCTCCACCCGCGCATCCGGATAGCCGCGGTTGGTAAGTTCGACCACCGCCTGCGCCTGGGCGCTGACCACGGGTTCGGAGCGCGCGGGCATGCCGATCTCGATCCCGAGATCATCGAGCGTCGGCACCGGCGGATTGTCCGCCCGCTCGGTAAAGCCGATCTCGAACTTCGTGATCCGGAACAGCGGCCCGGGGGTGATATTAAAGGTGACCGCAACGGGCGACTGTTTGTCGTCGATCTTGAAGGCGACCTCGTTTGCGTAATAGCCTTCCGAGCGCAAAACCTTCTTGAACCCCTCCACATCCTCCTCCGCCCGGCGACGCAGCGCGGCCAGGCTGGCGGGCGTTTTGTCGGCGAGCTGTTCGAGGCGGGAGGACTGTTCCAGCAGGTCGTCAATCTCATCACTCGGCGCGCCGTTGATGATCACGTCATAGCTGAAATCCGGCGCCGCCGTCGTCGAGACATCGGACTCCGCCGCACGGGCCGGAGGCAGACCGGCAAGCGGCATCACGACCGCCAGCAGCAGCATCCACAGGAACCAATTTTTAAAACGGCAGAGATACAAGATGTCAATTTCTCGGAAAAGGTCCGGAAACACACCCCGGACAATCACTTAAGTCAGATTTTTACAGCATTTTCTATAGTTCATAAACTAATGTCCCTGCCCCTCAGAGTCTAGGTCAGCGAAGAATAAAAGCCTGGAAATCGCGGGAGGTTGAAACAAATCCATTGAGAGCATAAGTAAAACTAATACAACTTAAAGTATATATATCGATAACATCATTTTTACACAAATCGCCGTTAAAGGCTGTATAATGAAAGTTCCCATTCAGGAGAAGACTTAAATGCTGCGCACCCTGCTCGCCCCGCTCATGATTATCAGCCTGTTCGCCGGAACCGCCCTTGCCGACAGCACGCAACGGAACCTGTTCGCCTCGGTCTATCTCAAGAAGGACAAGATCGGCCATGTCCATCTGACAACGACCCGCAATGAAAAGGGCGAGATCGAGAAGCTGAGCGCCAATGCCTCGGTTTCTTTCCTTGGCATGGAAGTCTACGGCTTTACCCAGAATCTGAAGGAAAGCTGGCACAGCGGGGAGTTGCAGGACATGAACGGCAAGACCGACGACAACGGCACCGCCCATGAAATCTCCCTCGCCCGCAACTCCGAGGATTATCAGGCAACCTATAACGGCAAGGAGCTGACCCTGCCGCTCAACGCCTTCCCGACCTCTCCGTGGCATTACGCCATCACGGAAAACACCCTGCTGTTCAATATCGTCGATTTCGAGCTGCTGAACGTCAAGATCGCCAAGGACGCGGAAACCGTCGATATCGGCGGTAAAAGCGTGGATACGGAGAAATTCACCTTCACCGGCGACTGGCAGGCCACACTCTGGTTCGACAAGAACAAGGACTTCGTGAAAGGCGAATATGACGTCTCCGGCCGCCAGGTCACCGTAATTCTGGATTAAGCAGCCGAGGACCAGATATTTTTTATCCGGCAATCTGGCCTTTGGTCTGTTTTCTCTTGCAAATGCGTGTATTGAAGTAATATTAATACGCCCATAAATTACTTCAACAAGTTGGGTTTTCATGATTCGTCTATCCGTCGTAGCGGTGGTTCTCTCCTTTTTGTCAGCTTGCGGGCCCACAAAGCTGGAAAATAGTTTTAACTTTAATTCTACAAATAAAAACAGTCTTCTAGTTGTTTATGACTCAGGTGAAAACAAGGCGAATAAAATTATATTCGTACAAACGGATCTGGAAAATTCCCAGTTTAAAGACGAGACAGAAACATTTCTGCTTTGCCCCGCTAGTTGCGGAGGAATGACCAACTACAACACCTTCAAGCTGCAACAGGGACCCGCCAGTTACTTTGCGAAAGTCGTTCCGCCCGGCCAGTATTCGCCGCTAGCGAAATGGTGGCGGAATATGATCGCAAGGGTAAGAACCTGCTATAGCAAAGGAAGCTACGTCTTCGACTTCAAACCCGGCACGATCAACCTCGTCAACCTGAACAGGCTGGCCGGCTCGACAGCAATGGCGAGGCAGAATTTGGCCTTGATTTTAAATACATACCCAAACATCAACGGCGACATCGTCACCACCAAGCCCGTTGCCAAAATCGCATTCGAAGAAGCCGAGGAAAAGAGCTTTGGGGAGCCGTGCTTTCCCGAAACCGGAGGGCAGCCTATCGAAATACTGAAGCGATTTGATGTATATCAGATAGAGGCACGTGACAGTCGCAGCCCCGATAATATCAACTAAAAAAAATTCTGCCAAAATTTGACGGAAGTTTAGTGCTTATTCACGCGAGTTTTTTAATCCATATTAATCTCTTTTCGATTTAATGGCTTCTCGGTATAGTGGCCGGGACAGGTATCAGTAGGATTGGGTAAGACAATTTCGGAACAGAATGACGACAACGCTTCCGGGATCGACAAGCGGAAGTACAAACGCAAGACAGTCATGTGGAACGGCAAGCTGTCCCTGCTCTGGGGGGCGCGCCTCGTGGGAAATGAACAGACGGTTCCCGGCGTGGTACGCGATCTTTCGGTGACCGGCGCCCGGTTCCAGACGAAGATCGATTTCCGCTCGACCAACGAGGTTATTCTGGAAGTGCCGCGCTTCGGCACCTTCAACTGTCATCTGGTCTGGCAGAACGGCCGGATTGTCGGCCTCAACTTCGTCGATCCGCCGGAATTCATCTATAATGCGGTCAACGCGGCGCTGCCCGGCATCTCCCTCGACGTCAACCCGGCGGCCTGATCAGCCCTCTTCGGGATTTCGGAAAATCAGCGAGCTGTTGATGCCGCCGAAGGCGAAATTGTTGCTCATCAGATGGCGGACGGCAACGTTGCGCCCTTCACCCATCACGTAGTCAATCGCCGCGCAGGCCGGATCGACATTCTCCAGATTCGCCGTCGGTGCGAACCAGCCCTCGCGCATCATCTCAATGCCGAGCCAGGCCTCGATCGACCCGCAGGCACCAAGGCTGTGACCGAAATAGCTTTTGAGGGAATGGATCGGGATATCGGCCCCGAGGATTTCAAGCGTCGCGTGGCTTTCCGCAATATCGCCCTGCTCCGTCGCCGTGCCATGGCCGCTGATAAAATCGATATCGGCGGCGGTCAGCCCGGCATTATCGAGAGCCGCCTGCATCGCCACTTCCATGGTCGCCTGCGTCGGGTTGGTGATATGGCGACCGTCGGAATTGGTGGCAAAACCGACAATCTCGGCCAGAATGGTTGCGCCGCGGGCCTTCGCATGATCATAGGATTCCAGCACCAGCGTCGCCGCCCCCTCACCGATCACCAGCCCGTCGCGGTCCTTGTCGAACGGACGCGGGGAGCGATGAGGCTCGTCATTGCGGATGCTGGTCGCGTAGAGGGTGTCGAACACCGCCGCCATGGTCGGGCAGAGTTCCTCCGCCCCGCCCGCGACCATCATGTCCTGCATGCCATATTTGATCGCCTCATAGGCATAGCCGATGCCCTGGCTGCCGGAAGTGCAGGCGCTGGAGGTCGGGATGACCCGGCCCGCAAGGCCAAAGAAAACGCCGATATTGACCGCCGTCGTATGGCCCATCATCTTGACATAGCTGGTCGCGGAAAGATCGCGGGAATGGCCGTCGCGTATTAGATCGGTAAAGGCCAGAACCGGCTTCGTGCTGCCGAAGGAGGAACCATAGGCAACGCCCATGCGCCCGGATTTCAGCACCGGATCATCCAGCAGCCCCGCCATGTCGAGCGCCCGTTCCGTCGCGTAGACCGACATTTTCGCGACCGGCCCCATACTACGGAGCGCCTTGCGAGAATAGCGGTCATCGATATTGAACCCCTCGACCGGACCGGCGAGACGGGTGTTGAGGCCATCATAGAAATCCCAGCTTTCCATGCGGCGGATGCCGGTCTCCCCGGCTCGCATGCGCGCCGAGATCGTGCCCCAGTCCTCTCCGAGTGAGGTGACCCCGCCCATTCCCGTAACAACCACACGCCTTGTCATGCCATTCCCCCGTTTACCGAGATCACCTGCCGGGTGATATAGCCCGCCCCGTCCGAACAGAGGAAGGCGACGGTCGCCGCCACCTCATCGACATCGCCAAGACGGCGGAGCGGTATGAGTTTCATCATCTCCTCCAGCGGCAGATCGTCGCTCATCGCGGTCTCGATCAGGCCGGGGGCGACGCAATTGACCGTAATCTTGCGCTTCGCCAGTTCCAGCGCCAGTGCCTTCGCCGCGCCGATCAGGCCGGATTTTGAGGCGCTGTAATTCACCTGACCGCGGTTGCCCATCTCCCCGGAGACCGAGGAGATCACGACGATCCGCCCGCCCTTGCGCGCCGATACCATCGGCATGGTGATCGGCTTCAGCACATTGTAGAAACCGTCGAGATTGGTATGGATGACGGCGTCCCATTCCTCGTCGGTCATGGCCGGAAAGGCGGTATCGCGGGTAATGCCCGCATTCAGCACCGCACCGTAGAAGGCGCCGAACTCCTCGACTTCCGGGATCAGAATATCGCGGCATTCATCGCGGTCGGAGATATCGAACTGCACAAGCCGCGCCGTGCCGCCCGCCGCCGCGATCAGCTCGACCGTCTGCATGCCTGCATCGCGGTTGCGCCCGCAATGGGCGACAATCTCAAACCCGTCCTTCGCGAGCCGCAAGGCGATGGCCCTGCCGATGCCGCCGCTTGCCCCTGTGACCAAGATTCTTTTCTGCATGAACTCTCAACTTTCAGGGTTGATATACATTAAGCCGGGCTTCGGCGACAAGCTTTTCCGCCCGGTGAATGGTGCAATCGAAGACCGCCATCGGCGCTTCGTCATAGACCAGATGGACCGTGATGCTAAGCCGGTCGCCGATCTCATAGCCGGGACAGCCGAGCGCGAGGTTGCGGCTGCCGATCAGATAGCCGATCCGTGGATTTTCGCCTGCGTTGCGCGCCTTGATCCCGCTATAGGCGGCGATGGACTGCGCCATATATTCGATACCGACATAGGCGGGCACCCCGCCCCCGTCCATGAACGGGCTGCCCGCCGTAATCTCGACCGTGGAGGTCACGGTTTCCTCATCATAGCTCTCCACCCCGTCGATCAGGATCATCGGCGGCGCATGATAGAGAATGTCGGTTATGTCATAGGGGCAGGGTTGCATCATGTTTCCTCCCGACTGAGGATAACACTGATATTGTTGCCGCCAAAGGCAAAGGAATTCGTCATCATGGCGCGGGCCTCGGGCGCCTTTGTCCCGACCGCCACGAGATTGACCGGCGGCAGTTCCGGGTCCGCCTCCCCGTCCCAGACATGCGGCGGCAGTGCGCCGCTCTCCTCCTGCAGGGCGAGCCAGAGGAAGGCAAGCTCCGTACTGCCCGCCGCGCCGAGCGTATGCCCCGTCAGCGGCTTGGTGGAGGAACAGGGCACCCTGCCCAGCAGCTCAAACGCGGCCTTTGCCTCCATGCTGTCGTTGAGTTCTGTCGCCGTGCCATGGAGATTGAGATAGCCGATATCCTCAGGCGCAAGCCCGCTTGCCTCCAGCGCCCGGCGCATGGCGTTGAAGGCGCCCGTTCCCTCCGGGTCCGGCGTGCTCATATGATGGGCGTCCGATGTCTCGCCGATCCCGGCGATGCGAACCGGGGCTTTATCCCGGCTCATCAGGAAGACCGCCGCCCCCTCCCCGATATTGATGCCGTTCCGGTTGCGGCTGAACGGATTGCAGAGCGTCGGCGACAACAGATCGAGGGAGCCAAAACCATTCAGCGTCAGGCGGCAGAGCGTGTCCGCCCCGCCGACAATCGCCGCATCGCAGAGGCCCGCCGCGATCATCCGCCGCGCCGAGGTGAGGGTTTTCGCGCTTGAGGTGCAGGCGGTCGAGATGCTCATCGCCAGCCCTTCGAGGCCGAAATAGCTGCGGACGAAGAGCGCGAGGGAGGCATTATCCTGCCGGTCATAGTCGAAGCCATCCGGAAACGCCCCTGTCTTCACCTTCCCGGCGATGCCGGGTTCGTTATCGCTGATTCCCGAGGTGCTGGTGCCGAGAACGACCGCCACCCGCTTTGCGCCGTATGTCTCGATGGCGGCGCGGATATCGGGTTCGATCTCCTGCAGCGCGGCCAGCAGCATGCGGTTGTTGCGGCTGTCATACTTTTCAAGGCTTTCCGGAATATCGGGGAGTGGCGCCGTGACCTTGCCGACCATTACCTCCTGCTCCGCGAGGAAGCCCGTCGCCGGTTTCATGCCCGAACTGTCGCCCGCGAACAGGGCCGTGGCGACGGCGGCCTTGCCGGCACCGAGCGGGTTGATCAGCCCGAGGGCGTAGAGATACACCGTCGTCATTCGGTCAACTCATAGGAAATGATCGTCATGTCATAGTCGTTCGCCGGATCGCGGATTTGCACCGTTTCGTTCCACGCATTCTCCCGGCTGCCCTGATAGGTGATGTCCAGATCCTCCGCCCGGTCCGCAACCTTTTCCTGCATCGGGTCATCTTCCGGCCAGTAGGTCGCGACAATGACTTTGAGAATATCGGCCGCGTCGAGATTGCCGGTTATCCAGTCCGCCTTGCCCGACCGCACGCCCGTCTCGTCCCAGAGGATATCAAAGGCGCGCCGCCCGAGCGAGTCCAGCCCGACAAGCAGCAGTTTCTCTTCGGTCAGGCTCAGCCGTATCTGCAGGGCGAAGGGCTGATCGCCATAATTGCCGTTCAGGATCTGCACCACCTCGCGCGGTTCTGCCCCGGGCAATTTCCAGGGTGTCTCGGCGATATCCGCAGAGCGGCCGGTCGCACAGGCGGCCAGCAGAAATATCAGCAGAAAGGCGATTGATCTTATGAACATTGCAAGGCCACCAGATCCAGATACCGCCGCCCCTGCCGGACGAAGGGGTTGTCGTTATCCCAGGCGTAGCCCGCCAGGATGGAGACGATCATTGCCTTGATCGGATTGCCCTCGGCGGGCGGGTTGAAGATGATTTCCTGAAGGTCGCCCCGGTACCAGGCCTCGACAAAGACGCGGAAGCAATCGACCCCCTTTTGCAGGGGAAGCGCGAAATCCTGATCCCAGTCGACTTCCTCCCCCGCAAGCTGCCGCATCAGCGGATCGACCAGCAGCTCGGCGGATTTGAAGGCGACGGTAACGCCTGAGGAAAACACCGGATCGAGAAACTCCCCGGCATTGCCGAGCAGCGCATATTGCGGCCCGGCGAGTTTGCTGACCTTCGTCGAATAGCCCGATATTTCCGATACCGGGCGCAATTCCCGCGCGCCCTCCAGCAGGCCACTCATCTCCTGCGACTGGTTGATCACGGCCCAGAGCCTGTCCGACGGGCTGCCGTCAAACTCGGCGAGGCGCTCCGGCGGGATGACAGCCCCGATGGAGGATTTCCCGCCCGAGAAGGGGATCAGCCAGTACCAGATATCGCGGCATTCCGGATGCACGGTGATCAGGATCTTGTTGCGATCGAACTCCCGCCCGTCCAGCTGATCCGCGACATGGGTGAACAGCGCATGGCGCACTGGGAAATCCGATGGCGCATCGAGGTTCATGAGGCGCGGGAGCACCCGGCCATAACCGCTGGCATCCACCAGAAAACGCGACGTCAGGCGGAACGCCCCTTTCGGTCCCGTGCCGGTGACCGTCGCGCCCTCATCGTCAAAGGCGACGTCCAGCACATCCTGCTCAAAGAGCAAATCCGCTCCTGCATCCGCCGCCGCATTGGCGAGCAGCATATCGAACCGTTCGCGCTCGACCTGGAAAGTGGTGGCCGGACCCGCGGTGAACTTGTCGGCAAAATCGATGGAGGTGAAGCGCCGGTCGTCGGAGAAATTGGCGCCGTTTTTGAACTGAAAGCCCGCCGCTTCGATCACCGGCAGAAGGCCCGCCTTCTCCAGAAAGACCATGGATTGCGGTAGCAAACTCTCCCCGATGACAAAGCGCGGGAAAACGCTTTTCTCCAGAATGGCAACCTTCAGCCCGCGCTGGACCAGCAGCGTTGCCGCGAGCGCGCCCGCGGGTCCCGCGCCGATGACGATAACGTCGAAATGATCTGAAGTTGCGGTCATTTACACAGGCTCCGTCATCGGATGGTCAAGATCGGAGGCGAGCGGCGCCAGCAGATAGGCCAGCGTGATTCCCACCAGAATGGTGATCCCGAAGGCATGAATGGCAAAAGTCTCGCTGAGCGCCAGCATGCCGAACGCCAGCAGGGTCGAGATGGTCGACAGCCCGTTGGCGAGCATGGCCCGGCGCTGACGCTCCCCCGCCGCCTCGCGGTTGAACAGGGCATAGTCGAGCCCGATGGCAAAGATCAGCAGCAGCGACATGGCGTTGAAAAAGGTGAAGGGTTCGCCGATCAGCGCGATCAGGCAGGGCGCGAGGATCACCGCTCCCGCCGAGGGCATCATCACCTTCAGCGCCCCGAAAATACCGTAGCGCAGCGACAGGAAGACCCAGACGACACCATAGGCGATGGCCAGCATGATCAGCGCCCGCACCCGATAAGCACCGAAGGTCTTGCTCAGGCTGTCGGCCTGGCTGATCAGGGAGACATTCGGCGACTTCTCGGCAAGCGCGGCGAGCGGTACCGTATCCTTGACCCCGCTCAGCGAGACCGCATGCACGACGATGCCGGGCGTCGTATATACCCGGAGCTGGGAGAAAGTGCCCGGCAGCGTCTCTCCCGTCAGCTGATCGAGGGTGAGCACCCCGAGGGTCGGGCCATAGGGCACATCTCCCGAAAGGCCGAGCGCCGCCATATGATCCGGCAGCGCCGGGAGCAGTTCCGCCTCGACCAGCGCCTTGTTTTCCATCTGCCGCGCTCGCGAAGGAATAAACTGCGAGATCATGCGGTAATTGCCGATCATCCCGCTCGCCCGAAGGGCCTCGAGATCGAGGGAGAGCGCCTCTTCCGCCTGCAGGACCTCCTCGGTACTGGCGCCGCGCACAAAGAAACGGTGCGTCTGGTTCTCGATCCCGGCAAGGAGGCGGATGGCCTGTTCCTCGGCCTGCAACTCGGGCGGCAGGGATTGCAGGCGGCGGACATCGTCATCAACGACAATCTGCGTCGCGCCGAGCCCGCCCGCCGCGATCAGCAGGCCGATAATCGGCAACCGCCATTTGCGGTTCTCGCTCTTCCACCAGAAATGATGCAGCCGCATGGAGAAGGCCAGATATTTCTCGCCATGGGTAAAGGGTTTTGAGCGGTCGAGATAGGGGAAGAGATACAGCACCGTCAGATAGGAAAGCGTCAGGCCGGAGGCGGAAAAAATCGCAATCTGCTGCAATCCGGGAAACGGAGTCAGCGCCAGGGTGACAAAGCCGAGCACCGAACTCACCAGCCCCAGCGTCAGGCCGGAGCGAATGGCCCGCGCCCGGGCGCTGGGCACTGTCGTCTGCCGATTGAACCGCTCGCAGAAATAGTGAAAGGCGTAATCCACGGAAATGCCGATCAGCCCCGCTCCGAAAACAAAGGCGAGAAGCTGCAGCGTGCCGAAGAAAATCAGCGTGACCGCGAGGCCGCCCGCAATGCCCGACGCCACCGCGATCAGGGTGAGCGCCAGCGGATGAAAACTGCGGAAGATAAGGAAATTGAGAATGACAATGCCGAGCAACGAGATAATCCCGATGAAGCCCGCCTCCTGCTCCGCGCGGCGGTAGGCATGCTCTCCGTAGAACACTGCCCCGGTCTTCAGTATCTCGACATCGCCGTAATCCTTGTCGAGCTGTTCCGACATTCTGTCGAACACATCAAGAGTTCTTGCCTGGACACCCTTGTCGAAGGCGCTGCCGACAAGCTTGCCGCGCACCAGCACATACCATTTGCCCTCCTCTTCGACCGCAAGGACATTGGCGCGGTTCACCAGCTTCGAGCTGTTTTTCAGGCTGGACGTCAGATAATTCGGTAGCAGCAGCAGGGGATCGCGGCGGATCATCTCCGCATCGGTAAGGGATAGCGGCGAGAGGATCTGCACCATGGCGCGGTCCATCAGGACCTGACCCTGCCCCGCCGCCAACAGCTTGCGGTCCCCCTCTGTCAGCAGACCGGCGCGGTGCGGGAACAAGGCCTTGTTGAGGTTCGTCAGCGTCGCGACCGGTGTCCCTTCCTGAATGTCGCGGAACACCGACGCATTGATCAGCGCCCGGTTAAGGTCAAGCGCCGCCGTCCTCGCAATCTCGAAATCCGCATGGCCGACAAGGGCGATCAACTGGTCCGAGCCAAGCGTCCGTTCCGCCGCTTCCGCCCGGGCGACCCATTCGGCCTCTTCCGACTGCGGGAGCATGGCGACGATGTTGGTATTCAGCGGCAGGCCATCCTGAAACCGCCAGCCAATGACGGCGAGCGCCACCCCGACCAGCAGCAGATAGATGACGAAGCCGGTCCGGATCATGACGGATTTTTCCGCGCCGCGCGTTCCGCCTCGGTGACAGTCTCGACCGGGGCAATGCGTTGATCGGAGAAGGTGATGACATCACGGTCGCCATTGCTCTTGACGATTTCCACGACATCGAGAAAGTCGCTGATCCTGAAATTGAGATAGGCGAAGGGAAGCGAGAGGCCGCTGTCTTTCGGCGAGAAACGCAGCGAGAACTGCTCCTCCGACGGCTGAAGTTTCTCGCCCGCCATTTCCTCAAGCGGCGCCCAGTTGCCACTCAGGCTGTTCTCCAGCGTATCGCGCAGCAGCTTGAAGGCCGGAAACTGCTTGAAACCGAGCCGGGTCACCTCGGCGCCGTTCATGCCCTGACTGAGGCCTTCCTTGTCGATAACCATGCGGCTGTCAAAGGGGGTTTCCGTCTGCCAGATCAGCGCGTCCTTCGGTAGCAGGAAAAACTCGCCCGAGGAACGGATCGGCTTGTCGAAGCCGCGCAGGTAGCGCTCCTGCTGGAACCGGCCCATCAGCGCCTCCCCCTCGCCGAGGGTGAGCGGCGCGGCGCGGACCGCAACGGAGGACGCAAGGAGCGCGACGGATATCAACAGGCAAATGACTCTTAGCACAGCAGGGCTTCAACTTTTTGGTAAAGAACGGGTGGAGACTGGAATAGCATCTCTTCGGCGGTATTATCAATTGCCACCTGAATTGTAAATCCCTGGGTTAATTTCTCGCCGGTATCTAGATCGGTGATCAGATAATTGATTTTCAGGCGGTTTTCATATTCGACGAGCGTCGCCGTCACCGTCACTTCCTGTCCGAACCGCAAAGAACGCACATATTTGATCCGCATATCGACGATCGGCCAGGCATAGCCGCTGTCGCGCATCTGGTCATAGTTGTAATCGATCTTGTCAAGCAGGGCACAGCGGGCCTGCTCGAAGAAGCGCGGATAGTTCCCGTGCCAGGCGATGCCCATGGGGTCGAGGTCATAGAACTGACATTTGACTGTAATATCGGCGGATATCATTTTGTTTCCTCGTTCTTTTTATCCGGCGGGCCGAAATTTTCGGGAATCGCCCAGAAGTCATAAAAATTGTACCACTGTTCCGGATATTTCAGGCAGATTTCCTGCAAAATTCCCGCATATTCCGTCATCGGCCCCTTGAGGCCGTTGTCGGCGCCGCGCGACCGGGTCACGCGATCGGTGAGTTTTTCGAACAGAATCCGGTGCCGGTCCCCTTCGCGCAGGCAATGCAGGACATAGACCGGACAGCCGAGGAGCGCCGCCATGATCCAGGCTCCCTCGGAGAACGGTGCCGGGTCGCCGAGAAAATCGATCATACGGATTCGCTTGCCGCCGGAAAGGGAGATGCGGTCGCCCGCGATCACGATCCAGTTGCCCGCCGCCAGCTTTTCCTCCAGCTCGATCAGGGTCGCGGGTCCGATATCCTCGACCTCCATGATATCGACGGCCGCGGCGGGGTTGGTCTCGCCGAGCAAACGGTTGAAGCGTACGGCATTGCGGGTATGGGCAAACACGGTGATATTGTCGATCCCGCGGCTGGCCCCGACGGCGCGGAGAATATCGACATTCCCGAGATGGGAGGTGACCACCATCATCCCCTGTTTCCGGCGCACCATTTGATCAAGCAGAGCGAGATCATCCTGCATCAGGGCCTCGCTGGCGATCTGGCCATGCCAGGCGGCGAGCTTATCGAGCGCCATTCTCCCGAAGGACTGGTAATGCCGCCAGAGCTGACCCAGCCCGGGCTCCCGCGCCTCCCCCTTTGCCGCATAGAGCCGCCGCCAGTAATCGCGGGAGGCGCGGCGCTGCGTCCCTCCGGTCAGGAAGAAATAGAGCAGGACGGGCTGCAGGCAGACCCAGCAGAACCGCCATCCCGCGAGCCGGTAGACCCCGAGCAGGAATTTGAGGCCAAGCGCCGCGCCGCGCTCATTGAGCCGCCCCCAGTGCCGCGCCGTTTCCGGCGGCGGCCTGCCAGCGCGATTGCGGAGTATCTGCGGCAGCCGCAGCAGCATTCCGAAGACAAGCCGCGTATGCATCCTGGTGATCAGCCAGTTATCGGCGCCGAGGCGGAAGTTGGAGGTGTTGTCCTCGGGATAGGTCACATGGATCGGCAGCATCCGGACCGGGGTCCCGCGCCAGTTCATCCGCACCATGATCTCGGTGTCGAAATCCATGTAATGGCCGACCCTTTCGCTCTCGATCACCGCCAATGCCGGGGCCAGCGGATATATCCGGTAGCCGCACATGCTGTCGGTAATCGCCATCGAGAGGGTTTCGATCCAGACCCAGACATGGGTGATCCAGCGCGCCATTTTGCGCGATGTCGGGATCGTCTCGTCATAGATCGGCTGGCCGCTGATCAGGGTATCGGGATGGAGCGCGGCAAGCTCGATCAGCGCCGGCAGGGCCGCGAGATCATGCTGCCCGTCCGCATCGATCTGCAGCGCATGAGTGAAGCCTTCCGCCGCCGCAAGGCGAAAGCCCGCCATCACGGCCGCCCCCTTGCCGCCATTCTCCGGCTGCCGGTGCAGGGTGACGCCGCCCGCCGGATCGTGAAGCTTGGCAAGCTCGGATTTCGCGGGCTCCGCGCTGCCGTCATCGATGATGAAAATACGCAGGCCATGGGTCTTCAGGGCGTCGATCACCCCGCCGATATGGCGATAGTGGTTATAGCTCGGCACAATGGCCGCGAGGGCGTGGCTCATCGGTCCGCCAGTACGAAATGACCCGATGAGCAAAGCTCGCCGTTATCGCTGAACAGAAAGGAAACCCGTCCCTTCTCGCGCTGCCATTCCAGCCGCAGCCTTAACGCGCGCTCCGGCAGGATCAGCTTGGCGAACTTGATCTGGCCCATCTTTTCAAACGCGCCCTCGATCCCGAAATAGCGCCGGGCGAGACGGGCCGCCCAATCGATCTGCGCAACGCCGGGCAGGACCGGTTCGCCCGGAAAATGCCCCTGGAACTGGAACAGATTCGCGCGGGCGACAAGCTCAAGCTCGACGATATCGCCCTCGTGCTGCGCGGACAAAATGTCCGGCTCTGTCCGGCCGTCGGACCATCGAATGTCACTGGATGTCTGCATGGTCCGCTCAGTTTAATCCGCCCCGTCCCCGCCCGTAAACAACTCATTGAGCGCAACCTGCTGGCGCTTGCCCTGGGCATTGACGGGCAGCCGGTCGACAAACCGCCAGCGCTTGGGCATCGCGGCATTTTCAAGATTGGGCGCAAGCTCCCGGCGGAGCGCCCGGCCGAGGCGAAAGGCGCCGATTTCGGCATGCTGCCGCCATCCGGTGTCGCTGAGTTCGACCACCGCGACCAGTGTCTCGCGCCCGCCGTCCAGGATAAACGCCGCCGCCTCCCGCACCAGCGCCGAGCGGGAGAGATATTTCTCCACCTCGGCGAGGGAAATGCGCTTGCCCTCGATCTTGACGAACTGGTTGGCGCGGCCCGAAAGGATAAAGCCGCCATCCGGCTGCAACTCCGCGATATCATTGGTCGCGTCCCAGTCGCCGCCGTCCGTATAGTTCGATTTTACGCTCAGCAGGCCCTGATCGTCAATGCGCGTCCGCATCCCGGGAAGCGGCGTGAAGGGCGTTCGCGGCTCCCGCTGCTGGCGATGGGCAACGCCGCCCGTCTCGGTGCTGCCATAGACTTCCGTCGGGATCGGCCCGAAGGTCGCGGCGGCCGTTTGCGCCGCCTCGAACGGGAGGGGGCCACCGGCGGTGAAGATCACCGGCGCCGCGCGCTCCTGCGGCAGCGGGTCCATCGGCGGGATGCGGGTCAGATGCGCCGGGCTGGAGACGAAACAGGCCCCCGGCGGCGCGGCGGCGAGCAGTTCCTCCCATATCTCGAAGGTCTTGGGAAAAAACAGCCGCCCCTCACACAGCGGCAGCAGGCATTTGAAATAGAGGCCGAAGATATGCTGATGGCTGACCGTCCCGAGGGTGGCCGCGCCCGCAAGCCGGGCACCCCATGTCTGATCGAGCACGACCAGCTCATCCTCGATCTGGGCAAGGGATTTCGGCACCCGCTTCGGCATGCCGGTGGAGCCTGAGGTGTAGAAATCAAGCTGGCAGCCGTCGGGATCGAGCGCCGAGAACGCCGCCGCGCCACCGATCGCGCCATCGATGGGGATTAGGTCGCCGTCCCTCTTTATATCGGAGAGAAGCGGGCAATCCGCAGTAACGAAATGCGCCAGCATCCCCGGCAATGCATTGGGGGGAATGATGATCCGGCAGTCCGCCTGTAGCCCCGCGAGGAAACCGGTGGCAAAGGCATAGCTACTCTCCGTCGCCAGCACCAGCCGGTCACACTCCCGCGCACGAATGCGCGCGGTGAGGTCCGCGACTTCCGCCCTGAACTCCCCGAATGTCTTCATAGCACCGGCGACCTGCGCCACAGGCGTCTCCTCCGCCCGGTCAGAGGTCAGCAATTGCGATAACAGGACAAACACCGCTCAACTCACTTTTTTACGTTTCACAAACTGGCGGAGAAGGAACTCCCCGCCGAACATCAGGCCGATCAGGATATAGGAAATGAAGCCGTTATAGAGGGTCCAGGCTTCAAGATCGGCATAGAGCGCCGTCCAGAGCGACACGGCCGCGTTAAGAAGGAAGAAAACAACCCATGCCACGGTGACATTGCGGGTATAGCGGATGGCCTGCTCATCCAGCTCCCCCTCCATCATGCGGGCGAACCGCTCGATAATCGGCGGCGGGTTCAGCAGGGAGTAGCCGAAGAGGAAGGCGAAGGACAGACTGATCAGGACCGGATAGGCCTTGATCGCCAGCAGCTCGTTCACGCCGAGCAGCAGGACAATCGCCATGACGACAGCGACATAGATGCCGAATTCCGACCGCTGGGCACGGCGCTGCCGCTGCAACAAGAGGCGCAACACCAGAAATACGACCAGCGCCAGACCGACGGTCAGCGGCGGGAAATGCACCAGGCCGAAATAAACGACAAACGGGTATGAGAGACTGATCAGGACAAACAGCAGGTCCAGTGGCCGAAGCTTACGCCGCCAGGAGGGCATGAACCCGGTCCACCACATCGCCAACCGACCGCACGGTGCGGAATTCGTCAGGTGGAATCTTCTTGCCCGTCAGGTCCTGCAGCTTGACCACCAGATCGACGGCATCGATGCTGTCGAGATCGAGGTCCTCGTAAAGCTGTGCATCCTCGGAAATCAGTTCCGGCGGCACCTCGAACATATCCTCGAGATACTCGCGGAGCTTTTCATAGACTTCGTCGCGGGTCATGCGCCCAGCTCCTTCCTTTCGGATTTGATAAAGCTGGCAAGGCTGCGGACGGAGGCGAAATGCTCTTTCAGGTCTTCGTTCTTGGCGTTGATCTTGATGCCATAGGTCTTCTGGATGGCAACACCGAGTTCCAGCGCATCAATTGAATCAAGCCCCAGACCGTCGACGAAAAGGCGCTCCTCGCTGTCGATTTCCTCGGGCGTGATGTCCTCAAGATTGAGGGTCTTGATCACCAGTTTCTTAATTTCCTGTTCAAAATCATTCATTGCAAAGTTTTCCAACATAATATTGTTCAAGCTCCCGCGTGAGCTTGCGAACCTTCAATGACCTCGGTTCATGCCTCAGATAACCGTGCATGTCCAGTTGTTCATGAAAGGTTATATCAAATCGGGCCTGACGGGGTGGGATTTCATACCACGGACTCCCTTTCGTCAGTGTCGATGGCTCGCATTTTATAATCACAAGCTGTATAGGAGCATTAAAAAATGTCGCAATGTTGGCAACACCGCGCTGAAACTTAAGGTCCTGCCCCGGAACCGAGCGGGTTCCTTCGGGAAAAACGAGGATATTCTGCCCGCTTTTCAGCGCTTTATCGCATTGTTGCAACATGGTTTGCGCATCGCCGTCATTGCGGATATAGCCCGCCGCACGCATCACCCCGCCCATATAGGGATTGCTCCAGAGTTCATGCTTGATGATGCATTGCACGTCCGGCATGCGCGACATCAGGAACACCGTATCCAGCAAGGACGGGTGATTGGCAATGATCAGCGCGCCGCGGCAATCTTCCAGCTTTTCCGTCTCGTGAAAGCGGGAATCGATGATGCCGCCGACCCGCAAAAAATAGACGAATCCCCGAAACGCGTGATAAATCGTCCGCCGCACGCGGCGGATTCGCCTCTCTTCATCGCGGGTTAAGAGCGCGATTGCGGGAAAGATGAAAATCGTCATGAAAATGCCGCCGATGCCGAACATCGAAAAGGCAAGGCCGGTGCCGAACAATCGCCAGACGTAATTCAGATGCTCACGCATGACGGCGGCACCACCAGTCACCCTCGGCGCCGGACCAGTTCCAGTCGGCCTCCCCGCGCAAGAGGAAGCGGATGAAACTTTGCAACGGATCGCCGGACATCTGCCGTGTCGGCGTGCCGTCGAACCCAAAGCGATAGCCCGCCTCCTCCTCACCCTCCGTTGCCGAGAGCAGCAACCCGAGGGCGCAGACCGGCGTCTCCGGTTCCTGAAACGGGGCATAGAATTCTGGCAGCTTTTCATCGCAATGCAACAGCAGGACGGGCGTCGACGGATCCTCCTGCAACCATGTCAGGGCCTCGATCACGCCAAGGCACAGGCTTTCCCCACCCGCCGCGATGGCGGTGTGGGATTCCCGGTTTTTCGAGATAATGGAGAGCATCCCGGCCAGCGAATTATGGACGGACATGCCGAAGCCGGTGGGGGAGATCGGCTCATCCACCGACATGCTCTGCAGGAGGGAGAGCATCTGGGTGACATTGCCGTTGCGCGAACTGAAGACGACGCGGGGTTCATCCTCCGTGCCGACATCCATGGCCACGCGCAGGGCGACCTTGCCGATCCGTGAGAGCCGACGGCGCAATCCGGCAGGCAGATCGCGCACGTCGGGCGCATCGTCGGTGTCGGGAATATCGGCATTCCCTGCGGCCCAGTCCTGCCAGGCCGCCCGGTTGTCCAGCTCCGGCGCCCAGGCGGCCCATCGCTGAACCGCGAAGGAAACCCCGCTATCCACCTGTCGTCCCTATGCGCTGAGCGCGGCGACATTCAGGTTCTTGTTGATGTCGTTCTGCAGGGTCCGGATCCATTTGTTGTAGCTCCGGTGAATTTTCTCCCCGTCATAGAGCAGATCGCTACTTGAGACATAATTGATCGAGTAATTCGTCTTGGTGTAGGTGATCTCGATGACGGCCACATGGGTGCGGTTATGCAATGTCGCCTTCATCTTGCCGGGCGTAGCATCGCTGACAACCCAGCCCCGGTTGATGGCGGAGGTCTGGATGATCGTTCCGATGTTATCGAGCGACGTTTCCTGAAGCTTGACCGGAACCGGGTTCGCCTCGGCATTATAGACGGGCTGAACGCGCCCGAAGCAGCCGCTGAGCAGAACCGCAAGGACGGCAACCATCGCTATTTTATAAAACTGTTTCATTATACTTCCCCTTCGGAGTTCAAGACATCGCCTTATGTCCGGGGCTCTACCGGACTGACTGCCGCTAGATTTACAACCGTTGGGGCGGAAATGAAAGACCATGCATTGATTTTTTTGATATTTCTGAAAACCGAAGGGTCCCGCAGCAACAGGTTGCATGGCGGATCGGAACGGCACACAGACCGTCATCCGTCCCGCGCGGCACCGCCACTTTCACGCAAGGCAGTTTGCAGCTTTTTGACACGTGCGAATTCATCGGAGACATCCCGGATAACGGCGGCCACCCCGGTCATCCGACCATCCGGACCGGACAACGGCAGGATCGAAAACTGGATGGAAATTGTTGTTCCGTCCTTGCGAAGCGCGGGAACGGACAGAAGATCACCCGCCCCGTATTTCGTCTCTCCTGTCAACATCGTCTCGCGATATCCGTCACCGTGACGCCGCCGCAGCCTTTCCGGCACAATGATGTCGAGCGGCTGGCCCATGGCCTCCTCCGCGGTAAAGCCGAAAATCCGCTCCGCCGAGACGTTCCAGAGCCGGATGACCCCTTCATCGTCGGACACGACAAGCGCATCGGGCATGTTCCATATGAAGAGTTCCGCGAAATTTTCGAGGTTCATGGAAAGACCGTTCCCGCTTCCGTCACCATCGCCGTCATGGCAATGTCATGGGGTTGCGGATAGATGGTGGGAAGGCGCGCCTGTTCATAGCCGATGCCGATGGCGCGGGGCCTGCGCTCCAGCGCCGCAAGGGTGCGATCGAAAAAGCCACCGCCATAGCCGAGGCGATAGCCAGCCGAATCGAACCCGACCACCGGCGCAATCACCACATCGGGCAGCGTTTCCGGCCCCGAGACCGGTGTCGGAATGTCCCAGATTCCGGGCTCCAGCGGCTGTCCCAGCGCCCAGAGACGGAAAGTGAGCGGTCGCCCCTTCGCGATCACCACCGGCAGGGCAACACGTCCGCCGCGCGCATATATCTCCGGCACCCAGGGCCGCAGGTCCGGTTCACCCTTGATCGGCCAGTAGAGACTGACAGTCAGGCCCGTCATACCGCCGATCGAGGTCTCCATGGCGGCAATAATTTTTTTTGTGTACGTCCGTCGCTCTTTCGCCGGAATGGCCTGCCTGTTGGCGAGAAGCCGTGTTCGCGTCGCCTTGCGCCAGCGCATCACATCGCGGACCGCCTGATCATCCGGCGCGGGCGCGAGACCCATATAGACCGGATCGATTTCATGCATATAACAGGGCGGCGAGGCAAATTCCGCCGGCGCATCCTCGTCCTCGTCTCGTCCAGTCATGCCGCCCCTTTCCGTCAGCTTTCCAGTGCCACGTCGAGCGCGTCATTCACATAGCGTTCACCGCGCGCCAGCAGCACCTTGTTGCGGCTGGCGATTCCCAGCTCGAAACTGCTGGCGATGCGGCGGGCGCGATCCATGAAATAGTCGGCTGCGGGCGGCGGGCAGACCTCGCGGGCCGTCTCCTCAAACAGCGCGAGCCAGCGATCGAAATGCCGGGAATCCACGGGCAGGAAGACATGCTTGACCATGGGCTGCCCATGATATTCCCCGGTCAGCAGCGTCACCGAGGACCAGAAAACGCACATTTTCTTCAAATGCGCATCCCAGTCATCAATGCGGGCCGCAAATATCGGCCCGAGCAGCGCATCATCCCGGATACGCGCATAAAAGCGGTGAACAAGGCTTTCAATCATCGCATCATCGATGCCGGTGCGGTTCTGGATGTCGGCCGTTATCGCGACCCTGTGGGGAGGTTGGGGCATGGCGTTTTCCTAATAGGTATTTTAAATACCTATTTAACATGCTAGACTGCGAAGTCCAAATATTTTCTGGGGTCGAAGCAAAAATGCGCCTGACGAAATTTACCGATATCGCGTTGCGGGTCCTGATGGTGAGCGCCCATGATATAAGCCGGACCTATACGGCGGACGAGATCGCCCGCGAACTCAAGGTGTCCCACAACCATCTGACGAAGGTGATCCGCGACCTTGCGAAAACAGGTATCCTCGCGACCCAGCGCGGCAGCGGCGGTGGCTTCCGCCTCGCCCGCGCGCCGCATCAGATCACTTTAGGGGAAGTCGTGCGCGGTCTTGAGGGTGACAGCGCGATCGTCGAATGTTTTCGCCCCGACGGTGGCAATTGCAGCCTGACGCCGCATTGCAAGCTGAAGGGACGTCTCGCCACCGCGCGGGAAGCTTTCCTTCGCGATCTCGATAAAACCAGCATCGCCGAATGCCTGTCCCCGGCGCATGCCTTTTAAGAAAGGCCCGCGTTAAATCCCGAAGACCGGCTGGAGAAGACGGCTAAAGAATCCGGAGAACTTCAGCGGCGCATCGGTCGCAATCAGACAGATGCAATCCTCCGACGTGTCGGCGACGGGTTGATGGTTCGTCGTCCCGTCGAGATCGGCGAAATCGCCCGCCTGAAACCGCCCCAGCTCATCGATATAGGAGCCGCGCAGGATCAGCGTCACCTCCTGACCGGAATGGCTGTGCTCGGGTATGGTCTTGCCCGGCGCGATTTTCAGCAGCCGGAGCGTGCCCTTCTCTCCCGGTGCCGGTTCCCAGGGCAGCGGAAAATGGCTGACGCCGGGCACCAATGTGCGCCAGGGAATGTCATCCAGTGACGTGGGCATCCGGTCCGCCAGCGGTTTCGGCACGCCGGTATCGGCATAGACGCGGGTTTTTTCCGCCTCCTTAACCGCCAGCAGGCTTTCCTGCTCCGCCCGGCTCGGGATGACGTCGGCGAGCTCCCGCTCCGTCCGGGCAAGCTCCATCGGCTCCGCTTCCATGAGCAGCAGCCCGGCCATATCCTCCATCATCGCCAGACTGCGCCGGCATTTGGGGCAGATCGCCAGATGGGTCGCGACAACGACGGATAAACTCTCCGCCAGCGTCCCGTTGGAATAAGCCATCAATGTATCATCGCCAATATGGTGTCGGATGGTCATCAATATACCTCCAGTTCCGCACGAATCTTGCCAAACGCCAGCCGTAGCCGGGACTTGACGGTGCCAAGGGGGAGATCCAGCTCCTCGGCGATTTCTCCATGCGATTTTTCATCAAAAAACGACATTCTGATAATCTTCATCTGTTCCGGCGGCAGCACCGCCATGGCTTTCCTGATCCGCTCCCGGTCCTGCTTGCGGCTGACCGCCTGTTCGCCCGTCTCCGGATCATCCGGCACATAGCAGGGATCATTCGGGTCAGGCTCCGGACGGCCTTCTTTCCGCAGTCGGTCAATCCTGACATTCCGCGCGATCGTGTAGACCCAGGTCGATGCCGAGGCTTTGGACGCATCAAAAAGTGACGCCTTGCGCCAGACTTTCATCATGGTCTCCTGCAACACATCTTCGGCCGCGCTTTCCGCCAGCCCGCGACTGATCAGGAAATATTTCAGACGCGGCGCAAGGTCCGCGAAAAGACGCTTGAAGGCCAGCGAATCGCCGCTCGTCGCAACAGCCTCAAGATCGCGATCAAGATCGGTCTCTTTCGGTTGTCCCTTGTCTTCCTTCACACTATGCCCGACACCGTCTCTAGACGTCATACCTGCCTTCATATCGTCAACAGCCCATGGGTTTCGCGCTCAGTCTACACTTATTACGGCCCAATGTCGCAGTTGGATCATTTTCCCGTGCATTTTTGTGATCCAGTCCGGAAAATGTCACGTATCTCAAGCAGATCAGTTAGAAACCGGCGGACGAAACCATGAAAAAAATTGCAGTGATCGGAAGCGGAATATCGGGCCTCTCAGCAGCCTGGCTGCTGTCACGGACCCATGATGTCACCCTGTTTGAGAAAGACGACCGCCTCGGCGGCCACAGTAATACGGTGGAAGTGGACGGGCAACAGGTGGATACGGGATTTATTGTCTATAACCAGCGCAACTACCCCAATCTCGTTGCCTTCCTCGACCATCTGGGGATCGCGAGCAAGCCGACGGAAATGTCTTTCAGCGTCTCCCTCAATGATGGCGCCGTCGAATATGCGGGCACCTCCCTCGATGCGATGTTTGCCCAGCGGTCGAACCTGCTGCGTCCGGCCCACTGGGGCATGATCCGGGATATCCTGAAATTCTACCGCACGGCCCCTGCCCTGCTTGAGGAGGCGGAGAAAGAACACTGGACGTTACGCGATATCCTGACGGCTGGACACTATGGCCATGCCTTCACCGATTATCACCTGCTGCCTATGGGGGCGGCCATCTGGTCCACCCCGGCGGCGGACATGCTCGACTACCCGGCGGCGGCTTTCATCCGCTTTTGCAATAATCATGGCCTCCTGCAAGTCAACGACCGGCCCGAATGGCGGACCATTACCGGCGGCAGCCGCGAATATGTCTCGCGCATTGCCGATATTCTAAAGGACCGGGTGCATCTCAACAGCGCCGTTGCCGCCGTGCATAATGACAGGAACGCCGTCATCGTCGAATGCCGCGACGGCCGTATCGCCCGCTTCGATGATGTGGTGTTCGCGACCCATGCCGATCAGGCCCTGCAGATGATCGCTGAGCCGAGCGCGGCGCAGCGCAAGCTGCTGGGTGCCTTTTCATACGAGAAAAATCTCGCCGTGCTGCACCGGGATGCCGCGCTGATGCCGAAGCGGCGCAAGGCCTGGGCCAGCTGGAACTATCTCGGGACCACGGGATCGGGAGAAGAGACGGAAGACAGCCTCTGCGTCACCTACTGGATGAACCGCCTTCAGGGGCTCGACGCCGAGCAGGATTATTTCGTCACCCTGAACCCGGCGGTGGAGCTACAACAAGGGACCGTCATCCGCAGTTTTCCATACGAACATCCGCTCTTTGATAACGCCGCCATCGCCGCGCAGAAACTGCTGTGGAACCTGCAGGGGCAAAAAAACCTCTGGTTCTGTGGCAGCTATTTCGGCTATGGCTTTCATGAGGATGGTATTCAGTCGGGCCTTGCGGTGGCGGAGGCGCTCGGCGGAATCAGGCGGCCATGGAAACATGATCCCGCCGCGTCACGTATTCATTTGCCGGAGACCGGCGCAGGAGCGGCCCTTGCCGATGTTGCCTGATAAACCGATGCAGAAAAGCGCGCTCTATAACGGGGTTGTCACCCACCGGCGGCTGACGCCGGTCGGCCATCACCTGAAATACAGGATTTTCTACCTGCTCCTCGATCTCGATGAACTGCCGGAAATTGCGGGGCGGATTCCCTTCCTGTCGCTGAATAAGCGCAACCTCGTTTCCTTCCGGAGCCGCGACTTCGGGGTCGGCAAACCGGACGATCTGAAACGCCATATACTGGAGACGGTGCGCGCGAGCGGGCTAACCGCCGAGATCGCGTCGATCCGGCTCCTTTGTATTCCGCGGCTGTTCGGCTATGCCTTCAATCCGCTCAGTACCTATTACTGCTTCGATAAGGACGACACCCTCGTCGCCCTTGTCTATGAGGTGAGCAACACCTTCAAGGAGCGGCAGAGCTATGTGCTCCCGGCGGGCGAGGCAGATGCGAAGGGGCTGTACAGGCAGGCCTGCGCGAAAGAGATGTATGTCTCCCCCTTCATGCCGATGGACTGCCGGTATGAATTTTCCCTGCTGCCGCCCGGGGAGACGATCGCCCTCTCCATCCGCCAGTTTCATGAGGGCGCGCCGATCCTCAATGCCTCCTTCATCGGGGAATATGCCGAGTTGAACCGGCGCACCCTCGGCGCGGCGCTGATGAGATTCCCTTTCAACAGCGTCAAGGTCATCGTCGGCATCCATTGGGAGGCACTGAAACTCTGGCTCAAGGGCCTGAAGCTGGTGGACCGGCCAGCAAAAGACACCCCTCCGCCCCCGGTTTCCCACGGTCTTGTTGAAAAGTATCAGGAGAAGTAAATGACCGACGTCACGCCGCAATCTGACCTATTGTCCGCCGGTCGGAAACACGGGACGGCCTCCGTTACCCTTCCCCGCAGCCCGTGGATCCGGGCGCTTGTCCATGGGCTGTCGCGCATTGCCGTCGGCCGCCTGACCCTGATCCTGCCGACCGGGGAGCGGCTTGTATTTGGCGCCGCCGGAGCAGACGATCCGCAGGCGACGCTGCATCTGCATAACGCCCGCGCCGCCCGGCGCATGATCCGCGGCGGCAATATCGGCCTTGGGGAGGGCTATATGACGGGAGACTGGTCAAGCCCGGATTTAAGGGCGCTGATCGAGCTGGCCATCCTCAATGAGGAGAGGTTGAGCGGCGCCCTGCTCGGCCGGTGGTGGAGCGGCCTTGCCCGCGCCCTCCGTCATTTCCGCACCCGCAACAGCCGGAGCGGCAGCCGCCGCAATATCGCCTATCACTATGATCTCGGCAATGCGTTTTACCGCCGCTGGCTGGATGAGACCATGACCTATTCCGCCGCGCTCTTCACCGAAGACGGGCAATCGCTGGCCGAGGCGCAGCGCGCCAAATACCGCCGTATCGCGGATCTGGCGGAGGTTAAGCAAGGTGCGCGGGTGCTTGAAATCGGCTGCGGCTGGGGCGGGTTCGCCCGGCTTGCGGCCAAAGAATATGGCGCCCATGTGGAGGGTATCACCCTCTCCGCCGAACAGCTCGCCTTCGCCCGCGAGGCCGCGGAAGCCACGGGGCTGACGGAGCAGACGGCCTTTCACTACCGCGATTATCGCGACCAGAAGGGCCGCTATGACGCGATCGTCTCCATCGAGATGTTCGAGGCGGTGGGCGAAGAACATTGGAGCAGCTATTTCAAGGCGCTGAAGCGTAACCTTGCGGCTGGCGGGCGGGCAATTGTCCAGGTCATCACGCTCGATGAAAAACGTTTCTTGGAGAGCCGCAAATCAGCCGACTTCATCCAGCGTTACATCTTTCCGGGTGGCAAGCTGCCGTCAAAGACCGCCTTTATCGAGGCGGCGGCAAAGGGCGGGCTGACCGCCACGATCCGTGAGGAATTCGGCGGCGACTATGCGAAAACGCTCAACCTCTGGCGGGAGAAATTCCTGGCCGCCTGGCCGGAGATAAAACCCCTCGGCTTCGATCAGCGATTCCATCGGATGTGGGATTATTACCTGCAATATTGCGAAGCCGGGTTTCGCCGCAAATCCATCGATGTGGCAATCTTCGAGCTTCGCTGATCCGCGTTATCAGGAGAGCCGCAGCCGCCCCTTGATCAGGCGGATGAGGAAGCCGATAACCGGGATTTTCTCATAGAAATGCGAGGCGGCATCCCAGTAGTCGATATGGCTGGTAATAAACCCTGTCTCATCAAAGCGGATTTCCGAGAGGCCGGTAAAATCAATCGCCCCCAGCTTCGGGACATGGCCGGTGAAGCGCCATTTCAGGATCGCCGTGCGCTCCCCCTGCCGCCGGAAGCTGTCCGTCACAATGAAAGCGGGATTGTCCATATCCTCGAACATCTTGCGGAATAGCGCCTTGACCTTTTCCCGTCCGGTCACGCGGTTGAACGGATCCTCGAACGTCACATCATCGACCGCCAGCAGGTCGAGGTCATTGATGCTGTCCGGTGTCAGGGTCTCGAAATATTTCGCATAGGCGTGCAGCACGGATTCATGGCGGTCCGGAGTTGTCATTGATTTGTCCCCTTGCGGATGAGCGGGATGGACAGGGCGTAGGGCAGCATGCGGATGAATTTCAGGATGAGAGCGAAGCGGCGCGGAAAGGCTATCTCGAACGCCGTGCCGTCTATTCCTTTTCGGATGCGGCGCGCGGCATCGTCAGCCTCCATCAGGAAGGGCATCGGAAATTTGTTGCCCGCCGTCAGCGGTGTCTTCACGAAACCCGGATTGACCACCTGGATCAGGATATTGCTCTCCGCCAGCTCCGTGCGCAGCGCTTCGGAGAGATTGATCAGGGCCGCTTTCGACGGGCCGTAGGCAAGCGCGAGCGGTAGTCCCTGATACCCGGCGACGGAGGCAATCAGGACGAAATGCCCGGCCCCCGCCTTCTTGAAATGCGGCAGGACCTGCTCGATAACCCGCACCACGCCGAGGTAGTTGACCTCCATGATCTTCGCGGCTTTCTCGCTTGAAAAATGATCGACAGACATGGGCTGATAGGCCCCGGCGCCGAGGATGACGAGGTCCGGCCCCGCGCCCTCTCCGTAGAGTGACTCGACGGCGGCACTGATGGAGGCGGTGTCGGTTACATCGATCGGCACCGCGGTTATACGATCAGGATGGAGACGAGCAACCTCGGCCAGGGTATCCGCGCTCCGGGCGCTGATCACAACATCCTTGCCGTCTTCCGCATATTGCAGGGCCAGTTCACGGCCGATGCCGGTGCTGCCGCCGATGATCCAGATTTTCTGTCCCATTATCACCCATCTTGCTTGATCCGGTGTTGCTCTGTTCTACGCAGAGGATACAGCGCCGGATCATCTTCGCATCCATATTTTCCATTTTCTTATCGGCAGGTCTGGCAATTCGCAAAATTCCTTTTTATGATTTCCGAAAAGAATAACAAGGGACAGGGACATGACATTACTCTCCGCAATCGAACAATCTCACAAGGCGATGGTCGAGGGGCGCGATATTCCGTGGCTGCTCCGCCAGTGGGTGGAACGCACCCCGGACCAGCCTTTCATGATCTGGGAACCGTTCGAGGGCAGGCCGCAAACGCTGACCTATGCGGATTTCAGCGTCAAGGTAGAGGCTGCGGCCGCCGCGCTCCATGCGCGCGGGGTCGCGCTCGGCGACCGGGTGATGCTGCATCTCGACAACAGCCCGGAGTTTGTCATCTCCTGGTTTGCCTGCGCCCGTGTCGGCGCGGTGGCGGTGTCCACCAACACCCGCTCCGTCGCCCGGGACATGATCTATTTCGCCGATCACGCCGGGATTGTCGCCGCCATTACCCAGCCGTCCTTTGCCGAGCTGGTCAGCTCGTCCGCGCCGGATATCAAGTTCCTCGCGGTTACCGACAATAACGCCGGCAGCCCCGATGCGGTTCCGGACGGCATCGATTATATCCCCTTCTCAGAGCTGCTCGCGGAAACCGCACCTTGCCCCGCGCGCGCCACCGACCCCTTCGCCAACCTCGGCGTGCAGTTCACCTCCGGCACCACATCGCGGCCCAAGGCCGTTCTCTGGACCCATGCCAACGCGATCTGGGGGGCACAGATGAATGCCGCCCATATGCGGCTGTCGGGCGATGACATCACGCAGGTCTTCCTGCCGCTCTTTCATACCAACGCTCAGTCCTATTCGATGTTGGGCAGCCTCTGGGTCGGCGGCACCATGGTCGTGCAGCCGCGATTCTCCGCCTCGCGCTTCTGGGACGTGGCGATCCGCAACAACTGCACCTGGTGCTCCCTCATCCCGTTCTGCGTGAAGGCGCTGCTGGCGCAGGACCCGCCGCCGGATCACAATTTCCGTTTCTGGAACCCGGCAGTCCGCATGCCGGAGGTGGAAGAGGCTTATGGCATCCGTACCTATGGCTGGTGGGGCATGACGGAAACCATTACGCAAGGCATTGTCGGCGACATCGACCATCCGGGCCCGACTCGCTGTATCGGCCGTGTCGCCCCCGGCTATGATATCGAAATCCGCCATGAGGACGGCCGCCATATCAAGCCGGGCGAGCGCGGCCTGCTCTATATCCGCGGGGTGCGCGGCGTCAGCCTGTTCAAGGAATATTTCCGCAATCCCGAGGCCAATGAGAAGGCCTTCGATGCGGACGGCTGGTTCGAGACCGGCGATGTCATCCCCATGGATGAAAACGGCAACCTCTTCTTCGGCGACCGGGAAAAGGACATGCTGAAAGTCGGGGCGGAGAATGTCGCCGCCTCAGAGATTGAGGCCGTCATTCTGGAGAGCGGCTGGGTCAATGAATGCGCTGTGGTCGGACAGAAGCATTACATGCTGGATGAAGTGCCGGTGGTATTCGTCACCCCCACCGCCGCGGCGCCCGACGATCTTAAGGAACAGATCATTGCGCTCTGCAAGGCCAATCTCGCCGATTTCAAGGTCGTGCGCGATGTCATCATACTGGAAGACTTCCCGCGCTCGACCCTTGAGAAGATCGCCAAGAAGGAACTCCGCGACAGCCTGCCCGCGATCGAGGCCTGAAATTAGCCGTCCCGCTCCTGATCCTTGCCGAGCGGGACGGATTCCAGCGCATAGATAAGGCTGCCGATCCCGCTTTCAGGATACCCCTCCGCCTGCACCCGGCGATAGGTATCGAGAAGCCGCTCGGCGACGGGCAGGCTGGTACCCCTCGCCCGCGCCAGTTCGCAGGCGATCCCGAGGTCCTTGATAATCGTCCGGGTCGAACCGACCAGCTCGCCGGAGATCATGCGCGGCATGTAATGCTGTAGAAGCGGCGAATCCGCCCAGCCGCCCTTCACCGCCTGCGGCAGCGCATGAATATCGAGGCCGAAACGCAGGCCCAGCGAGAGCGCCTCGGCCATGCCGGAAATGGCACTGGCGGAAATGATCTGGTTGCAGGCCTTCGTCGCCTGACCGCATCCGGCCGGGCCCATATGGGTAACCTGACCGGCAAAGGCCGCGAGAATTTCCGACGCGCGGTCAACATCCTCAGCCGCGCCGCCCGCCATGACGGCCAATGTTCCTTCCGCCGCGCCCTTTGGCCCACCGGAGACCGGAGCATCGATCCAACCCGCGCCGGTCATCTCATAAAGCCGCGCCGCCATCTCGCGCGTGCGCTCCGGATGGACGGTGGAATGATCGATGACGAGCTTGCCCGCGCCCGAACCTTTCAGTCCCTCTGCCACACCACCGGACCCGAAGACAACCTCCTCCACCGCTTCGGTGTTGGAAAGGCACAGGCAGATCGCATCGCAGTCTGCGGCCATGGCCACCGGCCCGTCGCTCGCCACCGCGCCTGCCTCGAGCGCGGGCGTCATCTGCTCGGGCCGCCGCGCCCAGACATGAAGCGGCAGACCAGCGCCCGCAATCCGGAGTGCCATCGGGAGGCCAATGGCCCCGAGCCCGATAAACCCTGTTGTCATCCCTTTCTTTGCCATATATCCCCGCCATCCCCGCGTTTCAGGTTAGTGAATGATTAGTCAGTCATTGTAATAGCTTTTGCACAGGCTTCAACCGAATAAAGGAACCGGCCTTGCTCTGTCATAAGAGACAAGTTTAGCGTGACAGGAGGCGGGTTAATGGGGCAATCTGCCTGACATAATAATTCAGGATTACAAACAGCGGGGATCGTCAGTCGAATGTCAGAAGCCACGACGCTTGAAAATCTTATCGGGAGGGGACAGGACGCAATGCCGGCCATCGGCGCACCGGCCCGCTCCCCCCTCTCCTATCAGGAACTGCGCAATCTCGCCTCGGCCACCATCGTGCGGCTGAACGAGCTCGGGATCGGGCACGGCGACCGGGTGGCCATCGTGCTCCCCAACGGGCCGGAAATGGCCAGCGCCTTCGTCACCGTCGCCTGCGCGGCGACGACCGCCCCGCTCAACCCGGACTACAAGGCGGAAGAGTTCGAATTTTATCTCGACGATCTCAAGGCGAAGGCCCTGCTGGTCGAGGAAGGCAGCAGCAGCCCGGCTGTGGCGGTCGCCAAAAAGCTCGGCATCGCGGTGATCGAGCTGGTGGCGGGGAATAATACGCCCGCCGGATATTTCACGCTGAAGGGTGACAACATCGGCGCACCATCAAAGCCCGGCGCCGCCGGGGCGGAGGATATCGCGCTGATCCTGCATACCTCCGGCACCACGTCGCGGCCCAAGATCGTGCCGCTCAGCCACCGGAATGTGACGGCATCGGCGGGGAATATCGCCCGTTCGTTGAAGCTGGAACCGGCGGATAAATGCCTTAACATCATGCCGCTCTTTCATATTCACGGGCTGATCGCGGCGGTGCTTTCCTCCCTGCAGGCCGGGGCAAGCGTGACCTGCACGCCGGGGTTCAACGCCCTCAAGGTCTTCGGCTGGATCGCGGATGAAAGCCCGAGCTGGTACACCGCCGTCCCGACTATGCATCAGGCCATTCTGGCCCGTGGCGGACGCAATGCGGACATCGTGTCGGCGGCGAAACTACGCTTTATCCGCTCCTCCTCCGCCTCGCTCCCGCCGCAGGTGATGACGGCGCTGGAAGAGATGTGGAACTGCCCGGTGATCGAGGCCTATGGCATGACCGAGGCCGCGCATCAGATGGCCGCGAACCCGCTGCCGCCCGCAAAACGCATTCCAGGCAGCGTCGGCATCGCGTCGGGACCGGAGGTTGCCATCATGTCGGCGGAGGGGAAGATTCTGACCGCCGGCGAGACAGGAGAAATCGTCATTCGCGGTGACAATGTCACGACGGGCTATGAGAACAACCCCAAGGCAAATGCGGAGGCCTTCACCGATGGCTGGTTCCGCACCGGCGATCAGGGCATCATGACTGATGAGGGATATGTCACCATCACCGGACGGCTGAAGGAGATCATCAATCGCGGCGGCGAGAAAATCTCCCCGCGCGAGGTTGACGAGATTCTGATGAACCATCCCGCGGTCGAGCAGGTGGTGACCTTCGCCCTGCCCCATGACAAACTCGGGGAGGATGTCGCGGCGGCGGTGGTCCTGAAAGAGGGACAGACGGCAAGCGAGGCGGAGCTTCGCGATTTCGCCGCCCAAAGCCTTGCCGCCTTCAAGGTGCCGCGCAGCATCACGCTGCTCGATGAGATTCCAAAAGGGGCGACAGGCAAGCTGCAACGCATCGGCATGGCCGAAAAACTGGGACTGGTATGATGAAGATATGTATTTATGGCGCCGGCGCCATCGGCGGACTGATCGGCGGATTACTGGCGCGTAAAGGAGAGGCAGAAGTCTCGCTCATTGCCCGCGGGCCCCATCTCGCCGCCATTCAGAAGAACGGCCTGACGATCAAGGGACCGGAGGAAACCTTCGTTCTTGATAACATCACGGCCACGGACGATCCGGCGGAACTTGGGCCGCAGGACTATGTGATCATTGCCCTCAAGGCGCATTCCGTCGCCGGGATCGTCGACAAGGTCCAGCCCCTGCTCGGCCCGGAAACGGCGGTGGTCGCGGCGCAGAATGGCGTGCCCTGGTGGTATTTTTACGGCATCGAGGGCGAGACAGAGAACCGCCGGGTCAAGGCGGTCGATCCGGACGGCAAGATCTGGGACGGCATCGGGCCCGAACGCGCCATCGGCTGCGTCATCTATCAGGCGGCGGAGGTGACCGAGCCCGGCGTCATCGCCCATATGGCCGGAGACCGTTTCCCGGTCGGCGAACCCACGGGCGAGCGGACCGAGCGGGTCAAGGCCCTCTCCAAGCTGCTGATCGGTGCCGGGCTGAAGGCCCCCGTGCGGACCGATATCCGCTCCGATATCTGGGTCAAGCTCTGGGGCAACCTCAGTTTCAACCCGATCTCCGCGCTGACCGGCGCAACGCTCGACCTCATCACCGGCAATCCGGAAACCCGCACCGTCGCCCGGAAAATGATGCTGGAGGCGCAGGCCATCGGGGAATCCCTCGGCGTCAACTATCCGATCGATGTGGACGCCCGGATCGAGGGGGCCGCCGGGGTCGGTCCGCATAAAACATCGATGCTGGTCGACCTTGAGAGCGGCCGCCCGATGGAGATTGACGCGCTGGTCACCGCCGTGCAGGAAATGGGCGCGATTACCGGCCACGCCACCCCGACGATCGATACGGTCGTGTCGCTACTGCGCCAGAAGGCAAGCCTGCTTGGTTGCTATTAGGTCACGGGAAGCCATATCAGTGGCCACGGCACTGCAAACAGCCGCCAGATAAAGAGAAATTTAACGGTATTTATTGCATAATTTTGTTTTTAACACGGGAATGGCCGACAGTCTTTCGGCCAGTTGATCTGAATGGCACGTCAAAGCGGGGCGCAGACCGCCGCCACTAACGATAGCTATGCTGTTTCTGTCGGACATGACGTTGCCGCCGGAATAGCCAGGGATGTTCTGGACGCGGGCGGGAATGCCGTAGATGCCGGGGTTGCAGCCTCCATCGCGCTCACCGTCCTGCATTCGGAACAGGTCCAGTTCGGTGGCGTTGCACCGATCCTCCTCTATCTCGCCGATGAAAACCGCTATATCTCCATCGAGGGGGCAGGACGCTGGCCCGCCAGCGCGACGCCGGACTATTTCCGGGAAAAACACCGCGGACGTATTCCACAAGGCATCTTACGAACCGTTGTGCCCGCCGCGCCGGACGCCTGGCTGACCGCGCTTGCGCGCTTCGGCACCATGAGTTTTGCCGATCTCGCGGCCCCGGCGCAGACGCTTGCCGCGGATGGCTTCCCCGCCCATGACGATCTCGTCTCCTGCTCCACCCAGTTCGAGCGTTATTACCAGCGCATCAGTGACGACAATGCCCGCCTCTGGCTGCCGGGGGGCGCCCCGGTCGCGGCCGGGCAGATTTTCCGCCTGCCTGAACTTGCTAGGACAATCGGCCTGCTGATCGATGCCGACAGGAACGCCGCCCGGAAATCCGGGCGCGCCGCCGGGCTTCAGGCGGTGCATGATGTTTTCTATGAGGGCGATATCGCCGAGGCCATGATCCGGCATGTACAGGCATGTGATGGCTGGCTGACGCATGCCGATCTTGCCGCCCATCGCACGCCGGTTGTCGAGGCGACCGGGGCCGATGTGTTCGGCGGCAGGCTGTATACGCCCGCAAGCTGGACGCAGGGCCCGGCCCTCTCCCAGGCGCTGCAAATCCTCGATGCGGGCGGCATCAACCGCCTTACGCCGCAATCCGTCGGGGCCTGTCATATGATGATCGAAGCGCTGAAACTCGCGCTGGTCGACCGGGAGGCCTATTACGGCGATCCGGATTTTGTAGATGTCCCGATGGAAACCCTGCTCTCCCCCGCCTATGCCGCCACCCGCGCCGCCCTGATCGATACGGCGGCAGCGATCCATCCGCTCCCGCCCGCCGGAGACATTGCTGAACGCAGCACGACGTCCCCGTCCCCCGCCGCCGCACCAAATGAAGAGGCCGTGACTCTCGATACCTCCGTCGCGGCGGTAATCGACGGCGCAGGAAATATCTTTGCCTCCACGCCGAGCGATCCGTCCTTCGACGGGCCGGTCGTGCCGGAGCTTGGTTTCGTTATCTCGACGCGCGGCGCGCAAAGTTATGTGGAGGCGGATCATCCCGCCTGCCTTGCCGCCGGCAAACGCCCCCGCGTCAGCGCCTATCCGCTGATCTTCCGGGGGGCGGACGGCCGCCATATTGCGGGCGGCGGACCCGGCGCGGATTTGCAGCTTCAGGCCATGACACAGGTTCTGGCCGGCCATCTTGCCCATGATCTCGGCCTGTCTGAGGCGACAAAGGCCCCGCGCGTCTTCACCCATGGCGTTCCGGCCTCTACCGAGCCGCATCTTTCCTTCGCCGGGAAGGTCGTGATCGAGGATGAACTGCCCGAGGCGACGCTGACCGCTCTTGCCGCGCTGGGACACAAGGCCTCCCATGGCAAGGCAAGCGGCATTGCCAAGCCGTCCATCTGCCTCGTCGCGCGCGATCCGGACGGTTCCCTTGAGGCGGTCGGCGATCCGCGCCGCGCCAGCGGTCAGCATCTCAAGCAAGGCTCCCCCAGCGGAAAGGCAGTCGGTTGAACAGCATGCTGAATATGGAGAGCGGAATCGTCTCCGTCTTTACCGCCATGGCCGATATTCCGGCTAAGGACTGGGACCGCTGCGCCGGTCCGGATCATCCCTATGTGCAGCACCGCCATCTGCTGGCGCTGGAGGAAAGCGGCATCGCCAGCCCGGAAAACGGCTTTCATCCCCGCCATATCATTCTACGGGACAAGACCGGCAAGGTGGTTGCCGCCGCGCCTGCCTATCTCAAGGATCATTCGGAAGGCGAGCTCGGGGTCGATCTCGGCCTTGCCATGGCCCACACCCGGGCGGCGGGCCCTTACTACCCGAAGCTTCAGGTCGAAGTGCCAATGACGCCGATCGCCGGACCGCGCCTGCTGGTTTGCGCAGGCGAGAATGAAGCCGAAACCCGGCAAACCCTTCTCGCGGCGCTGCGGCAGCAGGCGGAAAAAGACAGCGCCTCCTCCGTCCAGATCACCTATATGACGGCGCCGGAATGGGATGCCACGGAAACTGCCGGTTTCCTGAAAAGCGAGGGCAATGCCTATGTCTGGCATAACCCGGGGGCGAATACATTCGACGATATTCTGGCCGCGATGCATTCGCGCGGCCGCTCCAAGGTTCGGCGGGAGCGCAAGAAGGTCGCTGCCGAGGGATTGACGTACCGGAGCTATCGCGGAGACAGCCTCACCGCGGAACTGGCCGCGCCCTTTTTCGAGATGTACGCCGCGACCTACAACCATAACAAAACGGAACTCTGGCATAACCTTGCCTATTTCGAGCAGATCTTTAACACCATGGCCGATGTTCAGGACCTCACCTTCGCATACAAGGGCGAGGAACTGGTGGCCATGCAGCTCAGTTTTCTGAGCGAGGAGACAATCTACGCCCATCATTGGGGACATTCGGGCGACATCCGCTTCCTGCATTTCGAGCTTGGCATCTACCAGACATATGAGACCGCGCTCGCGGGAGGGAAATCCGCCATTAATTTCGGCACCACCGGCCAGCACAAGGCCGAACGCGGCATCGCCATGGAACCCGCCTATCACAGCCTGTGGTTCCGCGCCCCCGACTTTGCGGAGATTGCAGAGTTTGGCATAAAGCGCAAGCGCGCCGCCGCGGCGAAGGAGCGCGTTGAGGAGAACGCCCGCCTGCCCTATGCAAATGGCGCCGAAAAGGAAAGCGGGAGGTGAATATGCAAAGATCGCAAAATTCCCTGCCCCGCACCCTGATGCGCATGAACAGCGCAGAGACAGGCGGCAGCCTCGTCTTCCTGCCGGATTTTGGCGGCCATGTCATCTATGCCCAACCGATCCAGAAAGTGCTTTCTTCGGAATATTCATGCTTTGGCGCCCGTCTCGCGCCGGATATGGTCGCGGTTCTCGATGACCTCGGGCTGACTGAGATTGCGGCCCGCTTTGCCGCCGACATCCACCAGAGCGACATCCCGCGCCCGGTTCATATCTGCGGCTTTTCCTTCGCGGGCCTGCTCGCCTTCGAGACGGCGCGGCATTTTTCCGCGCTGGAGCCATGGGCGGGGGAGCTGTTTATTCTGGACACCCGCATCCGCCCGCGAACCGTTGGCGCGCGGTTCCTCCGCAATCCGATGGAGGAAATGCTCTATGCCGCCCGCTATACCGCTCGCAACTGGCGCACCCTGCTCCCCGGCACGGAGGATCCGCTGGTCCTGCATCGCTACGGACAGATCCGCATGGACCTCGGCAATCACGCGGAGGCGCATCGCGCCATCATCCGCCAGCTCTATGCGAAGATGGCGGAATATACCCCGCTTCCCTGGACCGGTTCGGCCACCGTATTTCGCGCCGAGGATATCCAGTGGGGCTATCGTCTTGACGATCTCGGCTGGGGCCGGGTGATCGAGGGTCCGGTCACGCTCATCGATGTGCCGGGAGATCATCTTTCCATGCTGCGCGCGGCAGAAAATGCTGCTGTGCTTGCCGATAAAATGCGCCTTCGGCTGGAGGCGGTACAAAAGGAGTCAGTAAATGTTTGAGTTGCCGATCAAGCCGGGCGTACATGCTTTCGATCATTTCTGTGCCCATCTCGACCGGATGCTGGCGGCCAACAGCGAGAAGGAATTCGCGGAGCTTGCGAATGGCGCCGTCTCCTATGAGACACTGGCGCGCGACATGCGCCGTCTCGGCGTGGCGTTTGCGGACCTTGGCCTCGCCGTCGGAGACCGCGTCCTTGTCGCCTCAAAGGATGAGGGCGCGACGGTAAAGCTCTTCCTCGCGCTGCTGCGCGCCGGGATGACGCCGGTAATCGGTGATGCCGAGGTGACCGGACCGGAGCTTGGCGAACTACTGGAGGTCTGCGAACCCGCCGCGCTCTATGCGGACGAAGCAATGCTGGCCAATGCGGCGCTCGGCGGTAAACTGCCGCAATCAAAGATCATCCCGATCCGGGAAGTGCATGATGTGCTGTCGAACGGACGCGATCCCGGCGACTGGCCCGCCATCGAGGCCCGGCCCGACGTCGCGCTTCTGGTGCTGACCTCGGGCACCACCTCGACACCGAAGGCCGTGGAACTCACCCATGAAAACCTGATCGCGCAGCTTGCCATATTCAAGGATATCTACGGCTTTGACAGTGCCACGCGCCTGCTCAACCTCCTGCCGCTGCATCATGTGGACGGTCTCATCCGCGGGCCGCTCGTCGCCCTCTGGTTCGGCGGCTACCTCTATCGCCAGACGCCGTTCTCGGTGCAGAATGTGCCCACGATCCTGAAAAAATTCGGCGAAAGGAACATCACCCATTTCATCACCGTTCCGGCCATGCTCCGGATCGTCGCGCGGCTTGGCAGCGATGCCCGCGAGACCTTCACCGGGCCGGATTTCCGCTTTATCCTGTGCAGCGCCGACCTGCTCGACGCCGCGCTCTGGCGCCATGTCGAGGAAACCTTCAACACGCCCGTCGTCAATGCCTATGGGTTGAGCGAGGTGGTCTGCGACGCCCTCTTTGCCGGACCGGACGATGCCACCCGGCGGATCGGATCGCTCGGCCGACCGCATGGCTGCACAGCGGATATTCTGGATGATGACGGCAAGCCCGTCCCAGCCGGAGAGACCGGAGAGCTGGTGCTGTCGGGGCCGACGGTGATGCGCGGCTATTTCAACGCGCCGGAGCTGACCGCCGGCGTTATCCGCAATGGTGCCTTTCATACCGGCGACTATGCCCGCGTCGGCGAGGACGGCCTCTATGATTTCGTCGGCCGCAAGAAAACGGCGATTGTTTCCGCCGGGGCGACGATCCATCCCGAATCCGTGACTATTGTCCTCACCACCATGCCCGGCGTGGCCGAGGCCGTCGCCTTCGGAATCCCCGACACGGCGCGCGGCGAGAAGCTGGTCGCGGCGATTGCGCCGCAGCCCGGCCATGAGATCACCGCCGCCGATGCCTTCGCCTTCTGCCGTAAGCATCTCTCGGCGGAACGGACACCGGCCGAGTTCCGGATCATATCCTCCCTGCCGCGCGGCGCCTCGGGCAAGGTCCTGATGGCCGAACTGACCGCCGGGACAGCCGCTGCACCCACAGGCCTCGCTGAAGAGCAGGTGGAATTTGACAGCGAAAGCGGCAGCCTTGAGGACAAGGTCTGCGCGGTGGCCGCCAAATGCTTCAATGTCGATGCGGCAAGCCTGTCGGCGGACTCGACACCGTTCAACACCGACGGCTGGGATTCGCTCGCGCATATGACCCTGATCGAGGAGCTGGAGCTGGCCTTCGACATGCAGTTCTCCGCCGCCGAGATTGCCTCCATCGCCGCCCTGGGCGACGCTATGGAATTCATCGAAGGGGCGCTGGATACCAAGGCGTAAGTCCGCCCCTTCATTTCCTCTTATCTGTAATATCACCCGGCCATGGCATCGCCATTGACGGTTGCTTTTACCTGCGCGTAAACTAGGTCATCAGTAGAATATTTCACCATATGTCGCGCAGATAAACTGAACCCTCAAGAGTTCCCGATCAGGAGAGAACGGCAATGACAGAAGCAGCCTTCATTTATGATGCAATCCGCACCCCCCGCTCGAAGGGAAAGGCGGATGGCTCGCTGAACGAAGTTAAACCCATCACGCTGGTGACCACGCTGCTCAATGAAATGCAGCAGCGGCATGATCTCGACACCTCCCGTGTCGATGACGTCATGCTCGGCTGCGTCGCCCCGGTCAAGGAACAGGGATCGGTGCTGCCGAAGGTTGCGCTGCAGGTCGCGGGCTGGGATGAGAGCGTACCCGGCGCCCAGGTCAACCGCTTCTGCGCCTCGGGCCTTGATACCTTCAACACTGCCGCGGCCAAGGTCGCCAGCGGCTGGGAGGACCTGATCTGCGCGGGCGGCTATGAGAGCATGAGCCGCGTGCCCATGGGCAGCGACGGCGGCCCCTTCGCGGAGGACCCGGAAACCGTGCTTGCGACCGGCTTCGTGCCGCAGGGCATTGGCGCCGACCTGATTGCCACGATCGAGGGATGGTCCCGCGACGATGTCGATGAATTCGCCGTTCGCAGCCAGAAGCTCGCTGCCACGGCGCGCGACAGCGGCTGGTTCGACAAATCCGTGGTGCCGGTCCGTGACGAGAACGGCCTGATCATTCTGGAGAAAGACGACTTCATCAAACCGGATACGAATATGCAGACGCTCGGCAGCCTGAAGGCGAGCTTTGCCGGTCCCGGTGCCATGGGCTATGACGACGTTGCCCTCGCCCGCTATCCGCATGTCGAGCGGATCAACCATGTGCATACGCCCGGCAACTCCTCCGGCATCGTCGACGGCGCCTCTCTGGTGATGGTCGGCAACGAGAAAGTCGGCAAGGAACTGGGGCTGACCCCGCGCGGACGGGTGCGAGCGATTGCCCTGACCGGCACCGACCCGACGATCATGCTGACCGGTCCCGGCCCGGCATCGAAAAAGGCCCTGCAAAAAGCGGGGCTCACCCTTGATGACATCGACCTGGTGGAGATTAACGAGGCCTTCGCCTCCGTCGCCCTCCGGCTCCAGCGCGACCTTGATGTCCCGGATGAAAAACTCAATGTCGTCGGCGGCGCCATCGCCATGGGTCATCCGCTGGGGGCGACCGGCGGCTGCCTCGTCTCGACCATGCTGGACGAGCTGGAACGGCGCAATCTGAAACGCGCGCTGCTCTGCATGTGCGTCGGCGGCGGCATGGGCATCGCCTCCATCATCGAACGCGTGTAGGAGGCAGCATCATGACCGGATTCAGATACGAAAAAGACGCGGATAACATTGTCACCGTCACCATGGACATGCCGGGCCAGTCGGCCAACACCATGAGCGACGCCTATGACGGCTATATGAGCAAAACCATCGAGGCACTGGAAGGAGAAAGCGACCTTGCGGGGGTCGTCTTCGCCTCCGCCAAGAATACCTTCTTCGCCGGGGCCGACCTCAACTCCATCCTGACGACCGGGGAATCGATCGAGGATTTCTTTAACTTCATCGAAAATTCGAAGGGCTATTTCCGGCGGATTGAGAAACTTCCCGTCCCCGTCGTTGCCGCGATCAACGGCGCAGCGCTCGGTGGCGGCTATGAGCTCTGCCTTGCCTGCAACCACCGGATTGTCGTCGATAACCCGAAGGCCATTGTCGGCCTGCCGGAAGTAACCCTCGGCCTGCTGCCAGGCGCGGGCGGTGTTGTCCGGCTGACGGCGCTGCTCGGGCTGGAAAAGGCCCTGCCCCGGCTCCTTGAAGGCAAACCCGCGAAACCGGGCAAGGCCCTCGCCGAGGGGATGGTCGATGCGATTGTCGGCTCGGAGGAACAGCTTGTCCCGGCGGCGAAAGCCTGGATCAAAGAGAACCCGGAGGCGGCAGCGCAGCCCTGGGACCGCAAGGGGTTCAAATATCCCGGCGGCAATGCGGATGCGCCCAATATCCGCATGACGGCGACCGTTGCCCCGACGATGCTCTACAAGAAGACACGCGGCCTGATGCCCGCGCCGGAACGCATTCTCGACCTTGCGGTCAACTCCATGCGGATGGGCTTTGAAAGCGCGCTCCGGGCGGAGAGCCGGGGGATTTGCGCGCTCGTGCAGACACCCGAGGCCAAGGCCGCCATCGCCACCTTCTTCTTCGGCCTGAACGGCATCAAGAACGGCAAGTTCCGCCCGGAAGGCGAGCGCTGGAAAGCGAAAAGCTCTGCCGTGATCGGCGCCGGCATGATGGGCGCCGGGATCGCCTGGTCCCACGCCGCGCGCGGCCTGCCCGTGTATCTCAAAGACACCGATCTTGAGAAAACGGCGAAAGGCAAGGCCTATTCCGAAGGGCTGGTCGCCAAACGGATCAAGCGCGGCCAGATGGAGGACGAAGACGGCAAGGAACTGCTCGATCACATCAAGCCGACCGACAAGGACGCCGCCTTCGCCGGATCGGACATCATCATCGAAGCGGTGTTCGAGGATATTTCCCTCAAGGAAATCGTCATTCCGGAAACCTTCAAGCAGCTCGGGGAGAACGGTATTTACGGCTCCAACACCTCGACCCTGCCGATCTCGATGCTGGCGGCGGCCTGCCCGGACCCAGCCCGCTTCATCGGCATCCATTTCTTCTCCCCGGTCGATAAAATGCAGCTCGTCGAGTTGATCAAGGGCGAGAAAACCAGCGAGGAGACCTTGCGCAAGGCCTATGACTATGTGACGCAGATCGGCAAGATACCGATCATCGTCAATGACAGCCGGGGCTTCTTCACCTCCCGCGTGTTCGGCACCTTCACCGATGAAGGCGCGAGCCTGATCGTCGACGGCGTCGATCCCGCCCTGATCGAGCGGGCGGCCTGGAAAGCGGGGATGCCCGTCGGCCCCCTCGCCGTCGCCGATGAAGTCAGCCTCGTGCTGCAAAAGAAGGTCCATGATACCCACAAGGTTCTCGACAAGCGGCTGGGGCTAAAGGACGGCTTCCCGAGCAATAACGACGCGACTGTCGCCGTCAACCACAAGATGGTGGAGATGGAGCGCGGCGGACGCCAGTATGGCGGCGGCTTCTATGACTACGCGGCGGACGGCAGCAAGACGCTCTGGCGCGGTGTCGACCAGTTCATGAAGGGCAACAGCGAAGTGCCGATGCGCGATATCGAGGACCGGCTCATCTATCGCCAGGCGATCGAGACTTTGCGCTGCTATGACGAAGGGGTCTTGCGCAACGAAGTTGAGGCCAATGTCGGCTCGATCTTCGGGATCGGCTTCCCCGCCTACACCGGCGGCGCGCTGCAGTTCATCCATGGCGTCGGGATCGATGCCTTCGCCAAACGGGCGCAGCAACTCGCCGAGACTTACGGGGACCGCTTCGCGGTGTCGCCCTCGGCCCTCGACAAGCTGAGACGGAGCGAGAAGAAGGCCGCCTAGGCACCGCCCTCGCCGCCGCCTGCAAGGGCATAAATCTTTAGAGCGCGCGCAAGGATTATCTTGCGCGCGTTTCTTTTTATACTAAATATCTGTTGAAATTTCATATACATTGCTTACTATATATGTACCTTAGTATGAGGACGGTATATATGCAAAATCCCGACAAGAGTATTGGCTTCCTGATTCACGACGTAACGCGACTGATGCGGCGCAACCTGATGCGGCGGGCGCAGGACCTCGACCTGTCGCAGGCGCAATGGCGCGCCCTCGCCTTCCTGTCGCGGCAGGAAGGGGTGAAGCAGATTACGCTCGCCGATACCCTTGAGATACAACCGATAACACTGGCCCGGATGATCGACCGGCTGGAGGAACTGGGCCTTGTCATCCGCCGTCCTGACCCCGAAGACCGCCGCGCCGTGCGGCTTTACCTGACGCCGGAGGCCCAGCCCCTGCTGGACAAGATGTGGGAGCGGGCCGCGCAGACCCATGAAGATGCGCAGGCCGACCTGACGGCCGCGGAGCGGGAGCAATTTATCAAGACATTACAACAAATGAAGCAGAGCCTGCTGGCGACAGAGGAACGTCTCGGCCGGGAGGATCTGGAACTGGAAGAAAGAATCGCAAATGCAGCCGTCCGATCCTGATTCACCGGACAAGACCACTCCCTCGGCTCATGGGCCGTCAGGGGAGAATAATGTCCCGAGCGTCGGCAAAACCCCGGCCCGGCCGCGCCGGCGTCGGCGCTGGCTCCGTCCGGCGCTGTTGTTGTTCGGGCCGCTGCTCGTCCTGCTCGTCGGCGGCTATTTCTATTTCACCGGCGGACGCTATGTCGAGACGGACAACGCCTATGTGAAGGCGGACAAGGTGATGATCGCGGCGGAGGTATCCGGCCTGATCGCCGATGTGAATGTCTCCGAAAACCAGCCGGTTAGCGCAGGCGATGTCCTGTTTCGCATCGATGACCGCCCCTATCGCATCGCCATGGCCGAAGCCGAAGCCGGGCTTGTCCGGGCCCGCGACGAGATCGCCAGCCTGAAGGCGACCTATCGGCAGAAGCTTGGCGAGCTCAAACTGGCGAAGACCAATATCGACTTCGCCAGGAAGGAACATGGCCGCCAGAACAAGCTGATCGCCAGCAGCGCCGTCTCCCGCAGCAAGCTCGATTCCACCCGCCGCGACCTTGATGTCGCGCAGCAGGAGGAGCTCGTGATCCGGCAGGAAATCTCGGAAATAAAGGCCCGTCTTGGCGGCGATGTCGATATAAAGATGGAGGATCATTCGCTATATCTTTCCGCAAAGGCGGCGAAAGACCGCGCCGCCCTCGATCTCGAGCGGACCGTGGTGCGCGCACCCTTTGACGGGATTGCGGGCAATACGCCGCAGATCGGCCAGCAGGTGATCGGCAACGGCGCCTTCACCAGCCCGGTCATGAGCCTGATTGCCAACAAGAACATCTGGATTGAGGCAAATTTCAAGGAAACCGACCTCACACATGTCACGCAGGGACAGGCCGTCATCATCCATGTGGACACCTATCCGGACCGGGAATGGCAGGGAACCGTCCTCAGCCTCAGCCAGGCGACCGGCGCCGAATTCTCCGTCATTCCGCCGCAAAACGCGACCGGCAACTGGGTCAAGGTCGTGCAACGAATCCCGCTGCGGATCAAGGTCAACGCCAATGTGGACGATCCGCCGCTCCGCGCCGGAATGAGCACCACGGTCGAGATTGACACCAAACAACAGCGCCATATACCGCATGTCCTGCATGTGGTCCTCGACTGGTTCAGCGCCATGCCCATAGCCACAGCGAACGAGACGGCCGACCGCAAATGACCGCCGCCGCCAGCGAGAGCACACCGCTTGAGCGGGGACTGATAACCGTTTCCATCATGCTGGCGACGATCATGCAGGCGCTCGATACCACGATTGCCAATGTCGCCCTGCCCCATATGCAAGGCACCATGTCGGCAACGCAGGACCAGATTTCCTGGGTGCTGACCTCCTATATCGTGGCCGCGGCGATCATGACACCACCGACCGGCGTGCTGGCGTCCCGTCTCGGGCGCAAGCGGCTGTTCGTTATCATGGTCACCGGCTTCACCATCACCTCGATGCTATGCGGAGCGGCCAATTCGCTCTCCGAGATTGTCCTGTACCGAATCCTGCAAGGGATGTTCGGCGCCGGGTTGGTCCCGCTATCGCAGGCAGTGCTGCTCGATACCTATCCCACTGAAAAGCATGGCTCCGCCATGGCCATGTGGGGCATGGGGGTGATGGTCGGCCCGATCCTGGGCCCGACCCTCGGTGGCTATCTCACGGAAATGTACAATTGGCGCTGGGTCTTCTATATCAACCTGCCCTTTGGCATCCTGGCGCTCCTCGGCATTCTGGCGTTCGTTCCGGAAACCACCCGGGACCGGGCCCGTCATTTCGATTTCTTTGGCTTCGCCCTGCTCTCCCTCGCCATCGGCTCGCTCCAGCTCATGCTGGACCGGGGCCATTCCGAAGACTGGTTTTCCTCCTCGGAGATCATTATTGAAGCCGTGGTCGCCGCGCTCTGCCTGTATATGTTCCTCGTCCATATGTTTACGGCGAAACGACCCTTTATCGACCCCAAGCTGTTCATGGACCGGAATTTCGCGGTCAGTCTCCTGCTGATTTTTATGATCGGGGTGATCCTGCTGGCAACCCTCGCCCTGCTGCCGCCGTTTTTGCAGAATCTCATGGATTTTCCTGTCCTGATCACCGGCTATGCGCTGGCACCGCGCGGCATCGGCACCATGATCGCCATGATGATTGTCGGCCGGCTGGTCGGGCGGATGGATACGCGCCTGCTGATCCTGACCGGGATCGCCCTCACTGCTCTCTCGCTCTGGGAAATGTCCCGCTTCACGACCGAGGTCCCCATTGCCACCATCGTCTGGACGGGAATCACGCAAGGACTCGGGCTTGGGTTTATTTTTGTTCCCCTCAGCACCCTCGCCTTTTCGACACTCGCGCCGCATTTTCGTAATGAAGGCACGGCGATGTTCAGCCTGATGCGCAATATCGGCAGTAGTATCGGGATATCCATCGTTTTCACCATGCTGTCGCATAATACCCAGATCAATCACGCCACCATGGCCGAGTTGATGAACCCGTTCCGCGATGCCATGCAGCGCCCCTGGCTGCCGGAGGCGTGGAACTGGAACACGACGTCGGGCGCCGTCGCGCTGAACGCGGAAATTACGGATCAAGCATCGACAATCGCGTTCCTCAATGATTTCACGGCGATGATGTGGGTGATGATCCTGGCAGCGCCATTGCTGCTGCTGCTCAAAAAAGCTCCGAAACGGGCATCGTCGGAACTCGCCGTGCCGGAATAGCGGTTGCCATATGCATCGTTCCTATTCAGAATAGGAGCGCAACAACAAAAAGAACGTGACCGGAAAATACCGGCCACCCGAAAGAGAAACCGGTTTCATATGCAATATTTCAATTTTGACCCCTACAGCCTGCCGCCGGAGGCCGAGGAGCTTCGCAAGGAGGTTCGTGCCTTCCTGAAAGAAGAACTCGCCGACTACCCGGCGGTGCTCCGCTCCCGTTCCTGGTCCGGCAAGAGCGCCGAGTTTTCCCGGAAAGTGGGGGAGCGCGGCTGGATCGGCATGACCTGGCCGAAGAAGTACGGCGGCGGCGAACGCTCCTTCTTCGAGCGCTACGCCTTTCTGGAAGAGGTGCTGGCCTATGGCGCGCCGGTGGGCAGCCACTGGATCGCTGACCGGCAGAGCGGCCCGACAGTGATGCGCTTTGGAACGGAAGAGCAGTGCCACCGCATCCTGCCCGGGATCATCCGCGGCGAATCCTTCTTCTGCATCGGGATGAGCGAGCCGGACAGCGGCTCCGATCTGGCCTCGATCCGAACCAAGGCGGTAAAAACCGACGGCGGCTATGTCATCAACGGATCGAAAATCTGGACGACCGGCGCCGAAAGCTGCGACTGGATGATCGCGCTGGTGCGCACCGGCAACAATCCGGAAAACCGCCATCAGGGCATGAGCCAGTTCCTGATCGATCTGAAAAACTCCAAGGGGCTGACCATCAGCCCGATCAAGAATATGGCCGGGGAAGTCCATTTCAACATGGTGGTGTTCGAGGATGTCTTCGTGCCCGACGAAAACCTTATCGGCGCGGAGGGTGACGGCTGGAAGCAGGTGACGGCGGAGCTTGCGTTCGAGCGCTCGGGTCCGGAGCGCTACATGTCCTCCATCCAGCTGCTGATCGAGATTATCCGCGAGGCAAAGCTTCAGCCCGACGCCCGTGCGCAGGAACAGATCGGCCGCCTTGTCGCCCATCTCGCGACAATGCGGCGGATGTCCATCTCCGTTGCCGGAAAGCTGGAAACGGACGCTAATCCGGCGCTGGAAGCCTCGGTCGTGAAAGACCTCGGCGCGGTATATGAACAGGAAATCCCGGAAATTGCCCACCGGATCGGCCGCGGGGAAGCCAGCATGACCGCCCTCAGCGATTTCGAGCAGGTTCGCGCCTATCTGACCCAGGCGGTGGTGTCCTTTTCCTTACGTGGCGGGACACGGGAAATTCTGCGAGGGATTATTGCAAGGGGGCTCGGTCTGCGATGAATGAAATGCGTCAGATTATGGCAGATACGGTTGAAAAGCTGTTCACCGAGCATGTCACAAAGAGCCTGAAGGAATCCGCGGAAGC
>TARA_R110000824_G_scaffold91993_1_pt1 | contig 70322 bp, 53 predicted proteins | sample TARA_R110000824 | Tara Oceans TARA_R110000824 (sample SAMEA4397747) | marine metagenome | biome: Polar Biome; feature: [MES] marine water layer (ENVO:01000295) within the mesopelagic zone...; material: water (ENVO:00002006), including particulate matter (ENVO:01000060) such as......
GCTGGCGGTGATAGGGAAAGTGTCGGCGCCGGCTTCACGGATTCAGGCTAGTGAGTAAATAACACGAACGTTTAGCCTGCTCTTCTTTCATCGCTGTCATCGGCAATCGTTGGCGCAGCGCCTTCTGCGGAATATAGTGATTGTACCGTCAGTGGGCACACTATGCTGGTGGGTATGCACAACCTAGGCGGCCTCAGGGACTGGGCGGCAGTATTCTAGGATGGTTGGACCCGTAGCTTTGCTGATATGCCCTTGATCCTTACTCCAAGTCAGCGCAACGATAACGGCGCTTCCTTCTTGAAACAGATTGTCACTGACCATTGGTTTTGGGAACGACCTCTAGCGTTTCATTTGCGACAAAAACTTAGATCTACGCGATAGTTTTGTCGCTATCCGCCCTGTTCGTGCCAATATACGACCAAAGAGCAATGCCGTCCCTGCACGTGTGAAAGTCTAACGCAGTAAAGGGCAACTAAAAGACGCCAGCGACACCTACGCTAACAAGAAAAAATATAATGCTCTAAAGGTGACGGAGGGTAAAACGATGACTTCAAATCAAGCAACAAACCCGGCAGTAAATCCCAAACGTGTCGGCGAACCGCAGACCCTTGGCTTTCTACTGTTAGATAACTTCACACTGATTTCCCTGGCGTCGGCAATAGAGCCCTTGCGGATGGCCAACCAACTGGCCGGCCGCGAACTGTATCGCTGGTACACCCTGACACAAGATGGTTTGCCGGTGCGTGCCAGCGATGGAGTGCAGGTGACGCCTGATGCCTCTATGCACGCGCCGCTGTCATTGGAGTGGGTGGTCGTTTGCGGCGGAGTAGGCCCGCAGCACAGCGTTACCCGTGAGCATGTGCGCTGGCTTCAGTCGCAATCGCGTAAGCTAAGGCGGTTAGGCTCGGTCTGTACGGGCAGTTGGGCATTGGGCCAGGCGGGGTTGCTTGATCACTATGAAGCCAGTATCCATTGGGAGTGTTTGGCTTCCATGCAGGAGGCGTTTCCGAACGTCATCTTGACGACCTATCTCTTCTCCATCGACCGGGATCGATTCACCGCTTCGGGCGGCACCGCGCCGCTCGATATGATGCTCAACCTGATTACGCATGACCATGGCCGTGAGCTTTCGGCAGGCATTTCTGAAATGTTTATCTACGAGCGCGTGCGTAACGAACATGATCAGCAGCGTGTCCCTCTTAAACACGTGCTGGGCACTACTCAGCCCAAACTGTTGGAAATCGTTGCCTTGATGGAATCCAACCTGGAAGAACCCATCGAGCTCGATGAACTGGCAAGCTATGTGAATGTGTCGCGCCGTCAGTTAGAGCGATTATTCCAACGCTACCTGCTTTGCTCACCGTCTCGCTACTATCTCAAGCTGCGGCTGGTGCGTGCGCGGCAATTGCTCAAGCAAACGCCGCTGTCGATCATCGAGATTGCGTCTGTTTGCGGTTTCGTTTCCACGCCCCATTTTTCCAAGTGCTACCGCGAATACTTTGGTGTACCGCCGAGGAATGAGCGCCTGGGTAGCCACGACAGGCAGGGAAATAGCAGCAAAACGCCGACTCTTATAAAGCGCTGGGGAGAGGAGCCCACTGCCAACGAGCCGTCCTCGTGCGCTCGCCAGGCTCTGGCAAACGCCCAAGGCGAGCCCACCTTTGCCAGCGTGCGGCTATTAAGCTGATACCCACGGCGTCATCAATAATTTGAAACGTGCTTGAAACGTGCTGCTCGGTGACGGGCAGCACGTTTTTTTATGGCGCAGGTAGCTGTCGTGTTTACGACACAATGACGCTTTTGGAATTTCCGCCGTCGTTTCCAAGCGCCGTCTAAGCCAACGTCAGCGCTATGCTCGCTGCATTAACCAATGTTGGAGCTTAGCCATGACCCCTTCTGAACTACACGACGACGCTATCGTCATCGATGGTCTGATCATCGCCAAATGGAACCGTGAGCTGCTTGAAGACATGCGGCGCGGCGGCCTTACTGCCGCCAACTGCACCGTCTCGGTGTGGGAAGGATTTCAGGCCACGGTCGATAACATTGTCGCCTCCAATCAATTGATGGCTGAGTGTAGCGATCTGGTGCGCCCTGTACGCACCACTGCTGACATCACTCGCGCGAAAGAAGAGGGCAAGACCGGCATCATCTTCGGCTTCCAGAATGCCCACGCCTTTGAAGACCAGATCGGCTATGTCGAGATATTCAAGCAGCTGGGCGTGGGCATCGTGCAGATGTGCTACAACACCCAGAACCTGGTGGGTACCGGCTGCTACGAGCGTGACGGTGGCCTCTCCGGTTTTGGTCGCGAAATTGTCGCCGAGATGAACCGCGTTGGCATCATGTGCGACCTCTCTCACGTCGGTGCCAAGACTTCTGAAGAGGTCATCCTCGAGTCCAAAAAGCCGGTCTGTTACTCCCACTGCCTGCCCTCCGGCCTCAAAGAGCATCCGCGCAATAAATCCGATCAAGAGCTCAAGTTCATTGCCGACCACGGCGGCTTTGTTGGCGTCACTATGTTTGCCCCGTTCCTCAAAAAGGGCATTGACTCAACCATCGAAGACTACTGTGAAGCTATCGAGTACGTCATGAACATCGTGGGTGAAGACGCCATCGGGATTGGTACTGATTTCACCCAAGGGCACGATCAAGCCTTCTTTGAGTGGTTGACCCATGACAAGGGCTACGCTCGCCGCCTCACTGACTTTGGGAAGATCATCAATCCTAAAGGAATTCGCACCATTGGGGAGTTCCCCAATCTCACCGAGGCACTCCTCAAGCGCGGCTTAAGTGAGACCCAGGTGCGCAAGATCATGGGCGAGAACTGGGTGCGTGTGCTTCAGGATGTCTGGGGCGCCTGACTAAGCGCAGGCGGCTGTCTCCGAAGTGAGGGGCGCCGGGAGCCCCGTCGATAACCTGACATAACAACGATCCGAGGAATACCACCGTGACCAAACTGGCCCCCGCACTGCCCATCGAAGTGGATAGCGAAACCGGTGTCTGGACGAGCGACGCCCTACCCATGCTGTATGTGCCACGACACTTCTTTATCAACAACCATGTGGCCGTCGAAGAGGCGCTGGGTGCCGAGAAGTACGCTGAGATCCTCTATCACGCAGGCTACAAAAGCGCCTGGCACTGGTGCGAAAAAGAGGCCGAACTACACGGCATTAGCGGGGAGGCCGTCTTTGAGCACTATATGCTGCGCCTCTCTCAGCGCGGTTGGGGGCTTTTCATTACTGAACAGATTGACCTTGAGTCAGGCACCGCTCAGGTACGCCTCGAACATAGCGCCTTCGTTTATCAGATGGGCAAGGTGGGACGTAAAGTGGAGTACATGTTCACCGGCTGGTTCGCCGGCGCCATGGACCAGATCCTCGCCGCGCGCGGCAGCGACCTGCGTACCGTCGCCGAGCAGACCCAAAGCGCGGCCGAGCCTGGCTGCGACGTTGGCATCTTCGTCGTTAAGCCGCTGACTGATGCCGCCCGCTAACCCGGCTACGAGGAGAGAACATCATGGCATTTGACGCAATCTTCGAGCCGATCGAGATCGGCAAGCTGACTATCCGCAACCGCGTAGTGAGTACCGCGCACGCCGAGGTGCATGCCACCGACGGCGGCATGACGACGGAACGCTACGTCAGGTACTACGAAGAGAAGGCCAAGGGCGGCTGCGGTCTTTGTATCTGCGGTGGCTCATCAGTGGTATCCATCGATAGCCCCCAGGGCTGGTGGAGTTCGGTGAATCTTTCCACCGACCGCATCATTCCTCACTTTCAGAACCTAGCCGATGCCGTGCACAAGCATGGCGGCAAGATCATGATCCAGATCACCCACATGGGGCGTCGTTCCCGTTGGGACGGTTTTGACTGGTCGACGCTGCTATCGCCCTCCGGTATCCGCGAGCCGGTGCACCGGTCTACCTGCAAGACTATCGAAGAAGAGGATATCTGGCGGATCGTCGGCGACTTTGCGCAGGCAGCGCGCCGGGCAAAGGAAGGCGGGCTCGACGGCGTTGAGCTTTCCGCGGTACACCAGCATTTGATCGATCAGTTCTGGAGCCCGCGGGTTAATAAACGCGAGGACGAGTGGGGCGGTAGCTTCGAGAACCGCATGCGCTTCGGCATGGAAGTGCTCAAGGCGGTGCGTGCCGAAGTGGGGGATGACTTCTGCGTCGGCATGCGTATCTGCGGCGACGAGTTCCATCCGGATGGCCTCTCCCACGACGACATGAAACAGATCGCCGCTTACTACGATGCAACCGGCATGGTGGACTTCTTCGGCGTCATCGGCTCTGGCTGTGACACTCACAATACCCTAGCCAACGTCATCCCTAATATGTCCTACCCGCCGGAGCCTTTTTTACACCTGGCGGCAGGGATCAAGGAAGTGGTGAACGTGCCGGTGATCCACGCCCAGAATATCAAGGATCCCAACCAGGCCCAGCGCATTCTCGAAGGCGGCTATGTGGATCTGGTGGGCATGACCCGGGCGCATATCGCTGACCCCCACCTGATCGCCAAGATCAAAATGGGCCAGATCGACCAGATCAAACAGTGTGTGGGGGCCAATTACTGCATCGACCGTCAGTACCAGGGCTTGGACGTGTTGTGCATTCAAAACGCCGCGACGTCCCGAGAATACATGGGCCTGCCCCACATCATTGAGAAAACCGAGGGCGCCAATCGCAAAGTCGTCGTGGTGGGCGGTGGCCCCGGCGGCATGGAGGCGGCGCGCGTCGCCGCTGAGCGCGGTCACGATGTCACCCTGTTTGAGGCTGCTGACGCTCTGGGCGGGCAGATTACCATTGCCGCCCAAGCCCCGCAGCGCGACCAGATCGCCGGTATCACCCGCTGGTTTCAGCTGGAATTGGCGCGTCTTAAAGTCGACCTGCGTCTGGGCACCCGTGCCGATGAGGCGACGCTGCTCGACCTGCGTCCGGATATCGTCGTGCTAGCCACCGGCGGTCAGCCCTTCCTTAGCCAGCACCCGGAATGGGGTTATTCGGAGAATGCCGAAGAGAGCTTGGTAGTCAGCACTTGGGATATTCTCTCAGGCAAAGTGGCGCCAGGTAAAAACGTGCTGATTTATGACGCCATCTGTGAGTTCTCCGGCGTCTCTGCAGCAGATTTTCTCGCCGACAAGGGCGCCAAGGTGGAAATCGTCACCGACGATATCAAACCCGGTGCGGCGGTGGGTGGCACCACCTTCCCCACCTATTACCGCAGCCTCTACGAGAAAGAGGTGATCATGACCTCCGATCTGATGCTGCATAAGGTTTACCGCGAGGGCGACGGCTTGGTGGCGGTGCTCGAAAATGAGTACACCGGTGCTTTGGAAGAGCGCGTGGTCGATCAGGTGGTGGTGGAAAACGGCGTGCGCCCCGATGAGGCGCTCTACTACGCCCTCAAAGAGCAGTCTCGCAACAAAGGGCAGGTGGATCTGGAAGCGCTCTACGCCATCCAGCCGCAGCCTAGCCTGAGCGAAAAAGGAGGTGACGGCTTCCTGCTGTTCCGCCTGGGCGACTGCACGGCACCGCGTAACACCCATGCGGCCATCTACGACGCCCTGCGAATCTGCAAAGACTTTTGATGGCTAAGGAGGGAGGCACCATGCTCGAAACGCTCTTGCCGATATTAATCTTCACCGCCCTGGCCCTGGCGGCGATCGGCGCCGTGCGCCGTATCCGCCTGTGGCGTCAGGGTCGCCCCTCGCCGGTCAATCTTTTCAAGGGGCTGGCGGCCCTGCCGCGCCGTTACCTGGTGGATCTCCACCATGTGGTAGGGCGTGACAAAATGATCTCCAACACCCACGTGGCTACCGCCGGTGGCTTCGTAGCTGCCGCCGTGCTGATGATGCTGGTACACGGCCTGGGTATCGCCAATCCATTGCTAGGCGGATTGCTGCTACTGGCCAGCGCTTCCATGTTCGTCGGTAGCTTGTTTGTTGCTCGACGACGCATTAACCCACCAAAGCGGCTCTCCAAGGGGCCCTGGATGCGCCTGCCCAAGAGCCTGATGGCGTTTTCGATAGGCGTCTTCCTTATCACGCTGCCCACAGTAGGTCTGCTGCCCGAAGGTTTACTTGAAGGTGGCGGTAGTTGGTTGCTGGCGCTGGTATTAGCGGGCGTCGTGGCCTGGGGGCTGGGTGAAATGTTTTTCGGCATGACTTGGGGCGGCCCCATGAAGCATGCCTTCGCCGGCGCCCTGCATCTGGCCTTCCACCGACGCGCCGAGCGCTTCTCCACGAAAAAAGGGGGCGTCGGCCGCTCAACAGGTCTCAAGGCGTTAAACCTGGAGGATGAAGCGGCGCCTCTGGGCGTGGAAAAGCCCGCCGACTTTACCTGGAACCAACTGCTGGGCTTCGATGCCTGCGTACAGTGCGGCCGCTGCGAGGCAGTGTGCCCGGCATTTGCCGCCGGTCAGCCGCTCAACCCCAAGAAGCTGATTCAGGACATGGTAGTAGGCATGGCGGGGGGCAGCGATGCCGCCTATGCTGGCTCCCCCTACCCTGGTAAGCCAGTAGGAGAACACCAAGGCGCTCCCCAGGCGCCGATTGTGGCGCCTGTTGTGATGAAAGAGGGGAAGGCCCTGGTCGACGCCGATACCCTATGGTCGTGTACGACCTGCCGCGCCTGTGTCGAAGAGTGCCCGATGATGATTGAGCACGTGGATGCGATTGTCGATATGCGCCGCCACCTGACGCTTGAGCGCGGTAAAACGCCCAATAAAGGCGCCGAGGTGCTCGATAACCTGATCGCCACCGACAATCCCGGCGGTTTCGATCCTGGCTCGCGGCTCAACTGGGCGGCGGATCTTAACCTACCGCTCATGGCCGATCTCAAACAGGTCGACGTGCTGCTATGGCTGGGTGATGGCGCCTTTGATATGCGCAACCAGCGAACCCTGCGCGCCCTGGTCAAAGTGTTGCGTGCCGCCGAGGTAGACTTCGCGGTGTTGGGTACTGAGGAACGCGATAGCGGCGACGTGGCCCGGCGACTGGGCGATGAGGCGACGTTTCAATCCCTGGCGAAGCGCAATATTGCCACTCTGGCCAAGTATCGCTTCCTGCAGATTGTTACCTGCGACCCCCACAGCTTTCATGTGCTGGGCAATGAGTATGGCGAACTGGGTGGTGTTTATGATGTACGCCACCACAGCACCTTTATCGCCGAGCTGTTTGATGCCGGTCGGTTGACCTTTACCCCTTGGAAAGGCGGTCGTGTTACCTATCACGACCCGTGTTACCTGGGGCGCTATAACGGTGAGTACGAGGCACCTCGCAACGTGCTTAAGGCACTGGGCATCGAGGTCAAGGAGATGGAACGCTCTGGTTTCCGCTCGCGCTGCTGCGGCGGCGGTGGCGGGGCACCGATTACCGATATTCCCGGTGAGCGGCGGATTCCCGATATGCGCATGAACGACGTCAAAGAGAGCGGTGCCGAGGTGGTGGCAGTGGGCTGCCCGCAGTGCACCGCCATGCTGGAAGGCGTGGTGGATGCCAGCGCTGAAGTACGCGATATCGCGGAGCTGGTGGCCGATGCCCTGGTCGAGTCTCCCGCCGCCGATACGTCCCGACGGCCTACTGCAACGACGACGGCTGAAGAGGTGATCGTATGAGTGAGATTATTCGTCGCGATCCGCGTCGTGAGTGGATCGCCCGGAATCGCCTGCACCCCGACAACGCCAGTGTGCTTGCCGCCCTTGGTGTAAACAGGGGCGGCGCAGCGGTCAGTGAATGGCTGGGCCCCCACGGCGTGGTGCGCAAGAACCCCCATGCCCTCGGTTTTATCGGCCCCAATGGCGTCAAACGGATTGATCGTAGTGGCCTCCAGCAAGGCGGGCAGGCCACCGCGACCACCGCGGCGGCGCGCGTTAGCCGCCACACGGTGATCATTGATCAACCCGCTTTCCTGGTGGCCGTGGTGCCTGACCTGACCGGCGGGCGCCTCTCTAGTCATGACAAAGATCTGCTGGGGCTGGCCCGGCGTGTGGCGGATGCCGACGCCGACCAGCCCGGCGCCGTGGTGGCGATCTTGTTTGGTGAGCATAAGGGCGAGGGGGGCGGCGAGCTTAAGGAGCAGGCGCTGGGCGAAGCCGGGATCGATCTCGTCGTGCATCTTGATGATGAGCGCTATACGGGGTTTGCGCCCGAGGTTCGTCTGGCGGCCTTGAGCGCTGTGGAGCGGGAGATGACGCCGCGCTTCTGGCTGTTGCCGGACTCACCCCTGGGCGGAGCCGATCTGGGGCGGCGGCTTGCCTTACGCCTGGGTGAACGCGCTGCCACGGGGGTGTGGCAGGTGGAGGCTGATAATGAGGCCTCTTTGGGTTGGCGCTGCACGGCCCGTGGCGCCGCTGGGAGCCTGGATATCCAGCGTCCTCTGCCGCGGGTGGCGCTGGCGCTGGCCGAGTGCGCCGAACCGGTGGACGAGACCCGGCATGCGGCCGAGCACCTGACCCTGGCAACGTCAATTCCCTCCATCTTGTCGCGGATAGAAGACCTTGGGCAGGTGGCGGTGGACCCCGCTGGCGTGGCGCTGGCTGAGGCTGAGTTCATCCTCTCCGGTGGCAACGGCGTCAAGCAGTGGGACGCCTTCCACCATGCTGCGAAAGTCCTCGGCGCGACCGAAGGGGCCTCGCGTGTCGCGGTGGACGACGGTTTTATGGCTCGCGACCGGCAGGTAGGGGCGACCGGCACCTGGGTAACCGCGCGGGTATATATGGCGGTGGGTATTTCAGGCGCTATCCAGCACCTCCAGGGCATTCAGCGCTGCGACAAGGTAGTGGCAATCAATCTCGATCCGGGGTGTGACATCATCAAGCGCGCTGACCTGGCGGTGATTGGCGACAGCACACAAATCCTGGCCGCGTTAGTGGCCATGGTGGAACAGCAGCGGGGAGGGCAGCGCGATGCAGCCTGATCTACAGCAACAGCAACAGCAACAGCAACAAAAAAAGCAACAGGGAATCGACGTGGCGGTGCTGGTCTCCATCGGCCGTCACCCTACCACTGGTCGTGCCAGGCGCGCAGAGCAGGATGCCCGGGGCCTGGAGCTTGCGTTGGCCATGGAGGCCGAGCTGCCGGGCACCCGGATCAGCATGCTCCACGCGGGTACCCAGGACGATAGCAGCGAAGCAGCTCTGCGCGGCTACTTAGGTATGGCCATGGGCGTCGTCGGCATGGGGCTCGAGTCCATGACCCTGCTCGAGCAGCCCGAGGGCAGCGATGCCATTCCGGCCCTAGCGAAACATCTGGCTGCAACCTCTCCTCAGCTAGTGATCACCGGCGCCCGCGCAGAGCGCGGTGAAGGCTCTGGGCTTTTGCCCTATGCATTGGCAGAACATCTCGGCTGGCCATTGGTTAATAGTTTAGCGTCGGTAGAAAAGGTGGAAAATGGCGTGGTAACGCTGCTTCAGGCGTTGCCACGGGGCCAGCGTCGTCGCCTCAAAGTGCGCCTGCCCGCCATTATTAGTGTGGATGAAGCGGCGCCAGCGGCGCGTCAAAGTGCCTTCGGTCCGGCGCGTCGAGCCACCTTTGAGATTACGCCCACTAGCCCTGAAGCCGACAGCGAGTTGGCTCAGTGGCACCTGGCACCTGCTCGTAAACGGCCTAAGCGTCTAAAAATCGTCAAAGCCGCGTCGGCCAGGGATCGCTTCAAGGCGGCGGCCTCCAAAGCCGAGGGAAAAGGCGGGCAAGTGCTCACCGATGTGACCCCCGCACAGGGCGCCGAGGCGATCTACAAGCTGCTCAAGGAAGAGGATGTGCTGCGTTAAAGCTTTTTGCTCTTCAGGCTTTTAACCACCGTTCAAGCCCGCCCTTTGTGGCGGGCTTGAACGGTGGTCCACGTCTTTTTTATTGTCGATTGGCCAGCAAGGTCTGAATAAACAAGAAAACAACCGCCCGCCGAGTAGACGGACGGTTGCAAGAGGATTAACTAGCGGTTTTTGGTACTGCGTTGAGCTCTCCCCACTCCTTGTGAAGCCCTTTGTAAAGGCTGAAACACATCACCAGAAGCACCACGGTAAAAGGGAGTCCTGTGGCCACCGCGCCTGCCTGTAGCGCGCTTAGGGCGGTGCTTCCCCCCCCGTACAGCAACACACCGGCAATCACGCCTTCCAGTGTGGCCCAGAAAACCCGCTGACTCTTGGGGGCATCGGTCTTGCCGCCGGCGGTGATATTGTCGATAACCAGCGAGCCGGAGTCCGATGAGGTAATGAAGAACACCAGCACCAGAATAATCGCGAGTGTCGAGGTGATGCTGGTCAGGGGGAGCTGTTCCAGCATGTGGAACATGGCAAGTGAAACATCGCTAATGCCGTTGGCCAGTTCACCCACGCCATTTTCAGCTTGATAAAGCGCCGTACCACCAAAGGCACTCATCCATACCAGCGTGACCAGTGTGGGCACCAACAGCACCGCGATCAGAAACTCACGTACCGTGCGGCCTCGGGATACGCGGGCGATAAACATGCCCACAAACGGAGACCAGGAAATCCACCACGCCCAGTAGAAGATGGTCCAGCCGTGATACCAGGTGTCGTCATCGCGTCCAACCCAGTTCGACAGCGGTAGAAGGTGGCTTACGTATTCCATCGCCGTGGTGCCAATGCCGGTCAGGATCATTAGGGTAGGTCCTGCTACAACCACAAACACGAGCAGCACCGCCGCGATAATCATGTTGATGTTTGAGAACAGTTTGACGCCGCCGTCGATACCCCGCCATACCGAGATCAGCGCGATCACCGTGACCACCACGATAATCGCCAACTGCGTGCCGATGGTATTAGGAATGTCGAACAAATAGGCGAGGCCGCTAGCTGCTTGGGTAGCGCCAAAACCAAGCGAGGTAGCCAAGCCAAAGATAGTGGCCAGCACGGCAAGGATATCGATGATATGGCCTGCCCAGCCACGGGTTCGTTCGCCCAGAATTGGGTAGAAGGCGGAGCGAAGTGTCAGCGGCAAACCCTTGTTATAGGAGAAGAAGGCCAGTGAGAGTGCTACTACCCCATAAATGGCCCAGGGGTGGAGGCCCCAATGGAACATGGTGGCACCCATGGCGGCGCTGGCGCCTTCCGGCGTGCCCGCTGGAACATTCAAAGGCGTTCCGTACCAATCGGTGTAGTAGGCCACCGGCTCGGCCACGCTCCAGAACATCAGACCGATTCCCATGCCTGCCGCAAACAGCATGGCGAACCAGGAGGTGCGCGTGTATTCCGGCTTTGCATCCTTACCACCCAGACGAATCCGCCCTAGCGGCAAGCAGATCAGTAAAAGGCAGAACACCACAAACACATTGCCTGCAATCATGAACAACCAGTCGAAGTGTTCAATCGACCAGTTTTTGGCAAGCCCTAGGTGCGTATTAGCCGCATCCGGGTAGACCAATGCGTAAAGAATGAACAGCAAAATAGCGAGAGCGGAGAGTGGAAAGACGGGGTTATGAAAATCCAACCCCATTATCTGGGTATTGTCCTGTCCAGGCGACAGAACCGGGTCGTCATTGTTCTTCATTGGGGTTCCTTGGTTGGCTCTTGTTAGGCGTCGGCGTTGCGTTATATCGCCGACGCTAGGAATTGTTGAGCCGGTTTCAAAGCAGCAGTGTCGTGAAAGCGACCTCCAGCTATTCATCTTGACTAGGATGTCTCGAATAGATATGTGAGTGCCTTTTTGGGGTAAGTCCTAAGACGCGGAGGGGCTAGGGTGGAAAAGCGCCATCAACCATGACAAACACAACAATAATCACAGGAGCCAGCCATGAATGCAGCCAACCGCGGAGTGATCTATAAGGGGCCGGGTGAAGTCGCCGTTGAGTCCATCGCTTATCCTGAGCTCGCCCTCGGCAACCGCAAATGCGAGCACGGCGTGATTCTCAAGGTCGTGACCACCAACATTTGTGGCAGCGACCAGCACATGGTGCGCGGCCGCACTACTGCGCCGTCGGGCCTGGTACTCGGCCACGAGATCACCGGCATGGTTGTCGAGTGCGGTCGCGATGTTGAGTACATCCGTCCGGGCGATCTAGTCTCGGTGCCGTTCAATATTGCCTGTGGCCGTTGCCGCAACTGTAAGGAAGGCCGCACCGGTATCTGCCTCAACGTTAATCCAGCCCGTCCTGGCGCCGCCTACGGCTATGTGGATATGGGCGGCTGGGTCGGCGGCCAGACCGAATACGTGATGGTTCCTTATGCCGACTTTAACCTGCTGAAATTCCCGGATGCCGATCAGGCCATGGAGAAGATCAAGGATCTGACGTTGCTCTCTGACATTTTCCCCACTGGCTTCCACGGTTGCGTGACCGCCGGTGTGGGCCCCGGTAGCACTGTCTATATTGCTGGTGCCGGGCCCGTCGGGCTGGCGGCGGCGGTCTCTGCTCAGCTGCTGGGTGCGGCCTGCGTGATCGTCGGCGATATGATCGAAGAGCGACTGGCTCAGGCTCGCAGCTTTGGTTGCGAGACTATCGACTTGACCCAGGACGGTGACATGGCGGATAAGATCGAGGTGATTCTCGGCGAGCGTGAGGTTGATGCCTTTGTCGACTGCGTCGGCTTCGAGGCTCACGCCTGTGGCTGTAACCACGGTAAGGAAGCGCCTGCCACCGTGCTCAATTCTGCGATGACGCTGACCCGTGCGGGTGGCCAGATCGGCATCCCGGGCCTCTACGTGACCGAAGATCCTGGCGCAGCTGACGACGCCGCCAAACAGGGCGCCCTGAGCATGCGCTTTGGTCTTGGCTGGGCTAAATCCCATAGCTTCCACACCGGCCAGTGCCCGGTGATGAAGTACCATCGGCCGCTGATGCAGGCGATCCTGTTCGGTAAGGTTAATATTGCCGATGCGGTGAATGTTCAGATGATCACCCTGGACCAAGCGCCCCAAGGCTATGCTGACTTCGATGGCGGTGCTGCCAAGAAATTTGTCATTGACCCCCATGGCAGTGTGGCTTAATAACTTATTTAATAAGGATCGGGTAATAAGTACTGGGTATAAGCACTGAGCAACAAGCCCTGGCCCCTGCCTGAGGGCAGGTTAGTGTGACCCTAGACGGCGCCCCGCGGGGTGCCGTCTTCGTTCATTCGGCATAAAGCCGATCAAGATAATAATAGGTATTCAATGACCGTCCAGACCGTGACCCCCAAGCGCCGCTTCCGCGGTAAACCCCGTGGCCGTGAACTTGATCCCCGTCTGCTTGAGGGATTGCGCGACCTGCTGGGCGACGAACGCCAGGACGCCACGCTGCGCCGCCGCGACTTACTGATTGAACACCTGCATGTCATTCAGGATACCCGTGGCCATCTGCCGCTGGCGGAACTGCGTGCCCTGGCGGCTTATATGAACCTGCCCATGGCAGCGGTCTACGAGACCGCCACTTTCTATGCGCACTTCGACGTCATCCACGACGACCAGCTGCCGCCGCCCGCGGTGACCATCCGCGTTTGCGATTCCCTCACCTGCCAGCTAGCCGGTGCCGAGGCGCTTAAGGCACAGCTGGACGCGAACGTGGATATCGAACAAGTGCGGGTGCTGCGGGCGCCCTGCATGGGGCGTTGCGACACGGCACCGGTGGCCGAGGTGGGGCATCATCATGTGCTGTTCGCCACCCAAGAACGCATCGCCTCAGTGATCCAGGCGGCGCACTTTCACCCCGACCCCATCGACTGGCAGCGGCTTGATGACTATCGCCGTGAGGGCGGTTTTGCGCTGCTCCAAGCCTGCCACAACGGCGATGTCACGGTAGAAGCGCTGATGGAAGCCATGCAGCAGGCCAATCTGCGCGGCCTGGGCGGTGCGGGTTTTCCTACCTTCAAAAAGTGGTCTTTCGTTCGCCAGGAAGCGGGCCCGCGTTACTGCGCCATCAACGCCGACGAGGGCGAGCCTGGTACCTTTAAGGATCGCTATTACCTGGAGCGCTCGCCGCACCAGTTTCTTGAAGGTGCTTTAGTCAGTGCCTGGGCGGTAGACGCCGAGGCGCTGTATATCTATCTGCGCGATGAGTACCCGGCCTTGCATGGCGTGGTGCGCCAGGCGATTGGCGAGCTTGAGGCCGCTGGCCTGGTGGCGCCGGGTTACATCGTGCTGCGCCGTGGCGCGGGGGCTTACATCTGCGGCGAAGAGTCGGCGATGATCGAGTCTCTGGAAGGCAAACCGGGCAAGCCCCGTCACCGCCCGCCATTTGTGGCTCAGAAGGGGCTGTTTGACCGCCCAACACTGGTCAATAATGTCGAGACCGTTTACTGGATTCCCATGATTTGGCAGCGCGGCGCGGAGGCTTTTTCTAGCCAAGGACGCAACGGTCGTGTGGGGTTGCGCAGTTTCTCGGTGTCGGGCCGGGTCAAGCGTCCTGGTGTGTATTTAGCGCCTGCGGGCATCACCCTCAATGAACTGATTGACGAGTATGGCGGCGGTATGGCTGACGGCCACCGTTTGGCCGCCTACCTGCCCGGCGGCGCCTCGGGCGGTATTTTGCCCGCAGCCAAGGCCGATATCCCCCTTGACTTCGATACGCTTCAGGCGCACGGCTGTTTTATCGGTTCGGCCGCGGTGATCGTGCTCTCCGATCAGGACGATCTGCGCGGGGTCGCGACCAATCTGCTGGCGTTCTTTGCCGATGAATCCTGTGGCCAGTGCACCCCGTGCCGGGTGGGCACGGAAAAAATGCTCACCCTGCTCGAGCGCAATGAATGGGATGCCGGGCTGATGACGCAGCTCTCCCAGGTGATGATCGATGCCTCCATCTGTGGGCTGGGCCAGGCGGCCCCCAACCCGATGCTAGGGCTGCTCAAGGATTTTCGCGGCGAACTTGCCGCCCAAAACGTCATCGTCAAGGGGTAGGGGAGATGAACATGAACATGAGCGAACAGACCCTAGGCACCAGCTTCACGCTGACGCTGGACGGCGTTGAGGTCAGCGCCCACCCCGGTGAAAGTCTCTGGCAGGTGGCCAAGCGCGCCGGCGAGACCATTCCTCACCTGTGTTTCAAGGACACCAACGGCTACCGCGCCGACGGCAACTGCCGCGCCTGCATGGTGGAAATCGAGGGCGAGCGCACCCTGGCTGCCAGCTGTCTGCGCGAAGCAGCCCCCGGCATGGTGGTCAATAGTGCAAGCTCCGAACGCGCGCACACGGCCCGCAAGATGGTCATGGAGATGCTGCTGGTCGACCAACCGGAGCGGGAGGATAGCCCCGACCGTGCCAGCCATTTCTGGGCCATGGCCGACCAACTGGCTATTGATGCCACGGCGGTGCGCCGCAAGCTACCCCGGCGCGACGAGCGTGAAAAACCCACCGTGCATCATGTGGCTTCCCAGGCGGATAGCCAGGCGCAAGACAGCAGCCACTCCGCCATGCGCGTCAATCTTGACGCCTGTATCGAGTGCAACCTGTGCGTGCGCGCCTGTCGCGAGGTGCAGGTCAACGACGTTATCGGCTTGGCACATCGCGGGGCGGCGTCCAAGATCGTGTTTGATTTCGACGACCCCATGGGGGATAGCACCTGCGTGGCCTGTGGCGAGTGCGTTCAAGCTTGCCCCACCGGCGCTCTAATGCCCGCTACCCTGGTGGATGAGGCCGGGCGCGGCGATTCTGCCGTGGCCGACCGCCAGGTCGACTCGGTATGCCCCTACTGTGGGGTAGGCTGCCAGCTCACTTACCATATCAAGGACGACGAGATCCTTTATGTGGAAGGCCGCGACGGCCCCTCTAACCAGAACCGGCTGTGTGTCAAAGGTCGCTTTGGCTACGACTATCCGCGCCATCCCTCCCGGCTGACCACCCCGCTGATTCGTCGTGAGGGCGTTGCCAAGGGGATCGATCCGGATTTCGACCCCGCCAAGCCGCTTACGCATTTTCGCGAGGCCAGTTGGGATGAGGCGCTGGGCTTCGCCGCTAAGGGACTTGTTGATCTCAAGGCGGTTCATGGTTCTGACGCCCTGGCCGGGTTCGGCAGCGCCAAGTGTTCCAATGAAGAGGCATGGCTGTTCCAGAAGCTGGTGCGCACCGGTTTTGGCTCCAACCATGTGGATCACTGCACGCGTTTGTGCCACGCCAGTTCAGTAGCGGCACTCATGGAGTGCATTGGCTCAGGCTCGGTGACCGCCTCCTTTATGCAGGCCAGCCAAGCCGATGTGGTGATTCTTACCGGCTGCAACCCCGCGGTAAACCATCCAGTGGCGGCCACCTTCTTTAAACAGGCCGCCAAACGTGGCACCAAGATCGTGATTATCGACCCCCGTGGCCAAGCGTTGGATGCCTATGCCCACCTGAGCGTGCGCTTTTCACCAGGCGCTGATGTAGCCCTGTTTAACGCCATTCTCAATGTGATCATCACTGAAGAGCTTTATGACACGGCCTATATCGCCGAGCATACCGAGGGCTTCGAGGCCCTGAAAACGCACACGGTGGACATGACTCCCAAAGCGATGAGCGGCCTGTGCGGCGTCGAGCCCGAGACCATCCGCGAGGTGGCTCGGCTCTACGCCAACGCCGAGCGGGCGATGATTTTCTGGGGCATGGGTATTTCCCAGCACACCCACGGAACAGATAATGCCCGCTGCCTGATTTCGCTGGCATTGGCCTGCGGCCAGACCGGTCGACCTGGCACCGGCCTGCACCCTTTGCGGGGGCAGAACAACGTTCAAGGGGCGTCTGATGCCGGGCTGATCCCCATGGTGATGCCGGACTACCAGCCGGTCAGCGACGCCCAGGTACGTGCGGCGTTTGAAGAGCTGTGGAATACCAAGCTGGATTCCACGCCCGGCCTCACCGTGGTGGAAATCATGGATGCCATTACCGCAGGCACTATTCGTGGCATGTACATCCAAGGCGAAAACCCGGCCATGTCCGACCCGGATCTCGCCCATGCGCGGGCCGCCCTGGCCAAGCTGGAGCATCTGGTGGTACAGGATCTGTTTGTCACTGAGACCGCCCAGTTCGCCGATGTCATCCTGCCTGCCTCTGCCTGGCCGGAGAAGGATGGGTCGGTTACCAATACGAATCGTCAGGTACAGCTGGGGCGTGCGGCGGTGCCGCTCCCCGGCCAGGCCAAGCCGGACTGGTGGATCATTCAGGAAATCGCCAAACGCTTCGGCCTGGGCTGGCACTACCAGCACCCGCGGGACGTCTTCGCCGAGATGAAGCAAGGGATGGCCTCCCTCGACAATATCTCCTGGGAGCGTCTGGAGCGCGAGCAGTCAGTGACCTACCCTTGCCCAGCGGAAGACGCACCGGGGCACGACGTGGTCTTCAGCGACGCCTTCCCCACCGCCAGCGGCCGGGCGAAATTCGCGCCCACGCGGCCGCTGCCCCCGGATGAGCCGGTCGACAATGACTACCCAACGGTACTGACCACCGGGCGTCAGCTGGAGCACTGGCACACCGGTTCCATGACCCGTCGTGCCAAAGTGCTCGATGATCTGGAGCCGGAAGCCGTGGCGAGCTTAGCACCTGCTGAGTTTATCCGGCTGGGGATGGCGCCGGGCGATGAGCTAACGATCACCACCCGCCGAGGCTCCATTACCCTCAAGGCGAGAACGGATTCTGGGATGCCCGAAGGTATGGTCTTCGTGCCTTTCTGCTACGGAGAAGCGGCGGCGAATCTCTTGACTAATCCAGCGCTGGATCCGTTCGGCAAGATACCGGAGTTCAAGTATGCCGCTTGCCGGTTGAGCCGCAGTTCTACCCATCTAGAGGCGTCGTTAACTGTCTAAAGCACTTGACCACTACAGCCTGGCCCGCATTAGCGGGCCAGGTTTTTTGATAATTCTGAAAACCTCAGCCCTGAGCTAGATGCAGCGTCGGCGCATCATATCCTAAATTCTCAAGCATACGAGCAGCGTACCAGTCGATAAAGTCGATAACACCGAACTCGTAGGTCTCGGAATATGGGCCGGGTTGGTAAGCCTTGGAGTTGATTCCGCGCTGGTTCTCCTCGGCGAGTTGGCGGTCCTGGTCGTTGGTCGCATCCCACACGCGGCGCAACTTCTCGGGGTCGTAGTCAACGCCTTCCACGGCGTCCTTATGAACCAGCCACTTGGTGGTCACCACGGTTTGCTGCGGGCTAAGCGGTAGCACGCGAAAGACCACCGCGTGATCGCCCATGAAATGGTTCCATGAGTTGGGCAGGTGCAGAATGCGCAGAGAGCCCATGTCAGGGTTTGATAAGCGGCCCATCAGCTTCTGACAGCCCGGTTTGCCGTCCATCGTCATCGAGACAATGCCATCCAGCAGCGGCGTTCGGGTCAAACGGTTGCGCCTGCCAAGCCGCGTCAACTGATGAGGAACCTGCTCCCGATCCCAATCCGCCTGTTTGCGGGCCACCAACGCTTTGTAGGCGGGCGTTGCGCGCGGGTCGTCGGTGTCATCAAACTCCTGCAGCGAGTTCAGCAACTCGGGGTGAGCGCCGTTGCAGTGATAACACTCGCGGTTGTTTTCAATCACCAGCTTCCAGTTGGCTTGCTCAACGATACTGGACTCGGTGGCGACCTTGACGTTGTCCATCTGGTACGGCTCAAGATAGTGCTCAAGCGTTGTTAGAAAGTCATCAATTGCGGGCGGCTCATCGCTCAGGTTAATAAAGACGAAACCGCCGGCAGTGCGCACATTGACCGGTTTGAGGCCAAATTGATCGAGCTTGAAGTCAGTGCCCATATCGCTACCGGCAAACAGCAAGCGGCCATCAAGTTCATAGGTCCACTGGTGATAGGGGCAGACAAGCTTGGCCACCTTGCCCTTATCTTTTACGCAAAGACGCGAGCCGCGGTGGCGGCAGACATTGTGAAACGCATGAATAATGCCGTCACTGCCTCGCACGATGACAATGGGGTTATCACCAATATCCAGTGTCATGAAGTTACCCTTGGCCGGGATCTCGCACGTCATGCCAGCAAACAGCCATTCCTTCTCGAAGACCTCCTGCATATCAAGCGCGAACAGGCGGGCATCGTTATAAAACGGCTGCGGAAGCGAAAAGGTACGCCCTCTTTCCTGCAGCATCTGGACCGTTGCCGCACGCGCCGCGGCGAGTGGGTCATCCATCCGGTTAGAAACACTTTTTTCCATTACCAGTATCCTCGTAAACCTCCGCTCCCCCCTCAAAGGGCTGCGAATCGGCCGATAGTCAAGATTGCGTCTCTTGTTGTTTTGTTGCGTAACCTGGCGTTTGATTTAAATGTGGCCTGACGTCAGGCACCGATTGTGTTGCAGGCGCTGCACTGTCAATTATCTGCCCGCGACATTAGATGGCGTAGCGGCGACTAAAAAAGAGGTTTCTAAACGATAGAGAGTGGCACGAGGTAAGTGTGAGTCGCTGTCAGGTAAGTCGGTTAGCGAGTGCATACCCAAAATGCAGTTCAAAGGTGCTGGCTGTATCGCAAATACGGTTCGGCGATGCATAGTGATGAAGGCTGTTCAGGCAGAGGCGATAATGACAACTAATTTCTTCAATCCGGTCACGACCCAAACCTGGACCAATGGCCGCCACCAGGTGCGTTGCGTCAAGGTGATCCAGGAAACCCAGGATGTGCGCACGTTCTGTTTCATGGCTGAGCAGCCTGTGCTGTTCTTCTTCAAGCCCGGTCAGTTCGTCACGCTGGAGCTTGAGATTGACCATCAGCCGATCATGCGCTCCTATACGATTTCCAGCTCTCCCTCTATTCCTTACAGCTTTTCAATCACCGTTAAACAGGTGCCGGGGGGCAAGGTATCCAATTGGCTACACGCAAATCTAAAGGTGGGCGATGAGCTGGCCGTGCACGGGCCGGTCGGTAATTTTAATTCGATTGATTACCCCGCCGAGAAAGTGCTGTTTCTCTCTGGCGGTGTGGGCATTACGCCCTTGATGTCCATGACGCGCTGGCTTTTCGATACCAATGCCGCTGTCGATGTTGAGTTCATACACAGTGCCCGCGCCCCGCGTGATGTGATTTATCACCGTGAGCTGGTGCATATGTTTTCGCGTATCCCTGAATTCAAGCTGCATATCATTTGCGAGAGCAAGGAAGATATTGGTGAGGCTTGGGCTGGCTACCGTGGCTACCTCACTCAGCCGCTGTTCGAACTCATGGTGCCGGACTTTATGGAGCGGGAGATCTTTTGTTGCGGCCCGACCCCCTACATGAACGCCATCAAAAATATTCTGCGTAGCAACAATTTCAACATGGATCATTACCATGAAGAGTCGTTTGGTGCTACGCCGGTTGAAGTGCGTGAAGATGTCCGTGAGCTGGCCGAACAGGCAGAGGTCGACGCCGAAAATGTCGACACCAGCGATCTGCACAGCATCGAATTCGCCTCATCAGGGAAAAGTGTCCGTATCCAGCCGGGTGAGACGGTACATGCGGCGGCGGCCAAGCTGGGTCTGCATATTCCTAAGGCTTGCGGTATGGGTATTTGTGGTACTTGCCGAGTAGAGCTCAAATCAGGTGAGGTGGAAATGGAGCATAACGGCGGTATTACCGAAGAAGATGTTGAAGAGGGCTACATTCTGTCTTGCTGTAGTCGGCCTAAAGGGGATCTGGTGGTGGATTTTTAGCCCCCGGCAAGCACCTTGCTACCCAGGTTTAAGCGCCCTAAACGGTTACTGCCCGTCTAGGGCGCTTTGCTTTTATGGGTAATAAGTCATCGTCCCTTCTACGAAGCATCCTAAATGATGCGGATGTCGCAAATGCATCGCGTGGTGACGTCGGCAAGCATCTTGGGGCCGGACACCAACGATAGTATCGCGGTAACAACGCGTTGATAGGGACTTTGGTTGAAAGCGACCTGGGTTTATCAGCATTAAAGAGTATGTCCAGCACTTAATAAAAAAGTGACTCATCAGGAGGCGGTAATGCTTCAAAATAATTTTTCGCCCAACGCCCGCTTGGCCAATTACGACTCGTTGCTTGCTGAGGCAATTGCTGAAGAAACGGTTCGCCAAGAAGCGCATATTGAATTGATCGCCTCCGAAAATTACACCAGCAAACTTGTGATGGAAGCGCAAGGCACACAGCTGACCAACAAGTATGCTGAAGGTTATCCAGGTCGCCGTTACTACGGCGGGTGTGAGTTCGTTGACAAGGTTGAAGCTCTCGCCATTGAGCGAGCTTGTAATTTATTTAGCGCCAACTATGCCAATGTGCAGCCACATTCCGGGGCTCAGGCTAATGCCGCCGTCTTCATGGCGCTGGTCTCTCCGGGCGATACCGTGTTGGGGATGAGCTTGGCCCACGGCGGCCACTTAACCCATGGCGCAGCCCCTAATTTCTCGGGCAAGCACTACAACGCCGTACAGTATGGCCTCAAGCCGGAAACCGGCGAAATCGACTACGAAGAAGTTGAGCGCCTGGCGCGTGAACATCAGCCGAAGATGATCATTGCGGGATTCTCTGCTTACTCACGCGTAGTGGACTGGCGGCGTTTTCGCACTATCGCCGATGAAGTGGGCGCTTGGTTGATGGTCGATATGGCGCATGTTGCGGGCTTGGTTGCCGCTGGCCTCTACCCAAGCCCGCTCCCATTTGCGCATGTGGTGACCACGACGACCCACAAAACGCTGCGTGGCCCTCGGGGTGGTTTGATACTCTCTGCCCATGGCGACGAAGCGCTCTATAAAAAGCTTAATGGGGCCGTGTTCCCAGGTCAGCAGGGCGGGCCGTTGATGCATGTGATCGCCGCCAAGGCGGTGGCGTTTAAGGAGGCCATGAACCAGGCGTTTGTGCGCTATCAACAGCAGGTGATTGATAACGCTCGGGCGATGGCCCATGTGTTCGTTGAGCGCGGCTATGACGTGGTGTCTGGCGGTACCGATGACCACCTCTTCCTTGTCTCCCTTATTCGCCAGGGCATTACCGGTAAGGATGCGGATGCAGCACTAGGCCGCGCGCATATCACGGTCAATAAGAACACGGTGCCCAATGACCCTCAGAGCCCCTTCGTAACGTCCGGCCTGCGTATTGGTACCCCGGCGGTCACCACGCGTGGTTTTGATGCCCACGAGTGTAGTGAGTTGGCGGGATGGATTTGCGACATCTTGGACGAGCTGGCCGCAGGCAAAGACACCGCTTCCATTGAAGCTAAAGTGCAAGCCAAAGTGGCTGATGTGTGTGCCCGGCATCCTGTCTACGCTGAAACTGCTGCTGAAGCCGTCGAATCCATTGCTTGAGAGGAGACCACTATGCAACGTTATTCCGGCTTCGGCCTGGTCAAGCACGCGCTGAGCCACCACGAGAACTGGGAGCGCCAGTGGCGCAACCCCACACCCAAGAAGCAGTACGATGTGATCATCGTCGGCGGTGGCGGCCACGGTTTGGCCACGGCCTACTACCTGGCGAAAGAGTTCGGCGTCAAAAACGTGGCGGTGATTGAGAAAGGTTGGCTGGGCGGCGGCAACACCGCCCGTAATACCACTATCGTGCGTTCCAACTATTTATGGGACGAATCGGCCGTCCTTTACGAACATGCCATGAAATTGTGGGAAGGGCTCTCGCAGGATCTGAACTATAACGTGATGTTCTCGCAGCGAGGGGTGCTCAATCTCGGGCATACCCTGCAGGACATGCGCGATATCCAACGCCGGGTTAACGCCAACCGCCTGAACGGTATCGATGGCGAGGTGCTGGATGCTAAGGGCGTACAGGCGTTGGTGCCGATCATGGACTGCTCCAAGAATGCTCGCTACCCGGTGATGGGCGCTTCATGGCAACCGCGCGCCGGGGTGGCGCGCCACGACGCCGTGGCCTGGGGCTATGCCCGCGGCGCCGATGCCCATGGCGTGGATATCCTTCAGCAGACCGAAGTCACCGGTTTCAAGATTCGTGACGGTCAGATCTACGGCGTACACACCAACCGTGGCGACATCGAGGCCAAGACCGTGGGCTGCGTGGCCGCCGGTAATTCCAGCGTGCTGGCTAAGATGGGAGGTTTTAACTTACCGCTGGAATCCCATCCATTGCAGGCGCTGGTGTCCGAACCGATCAAACCTATTCTCGATACGGTGGTGATGTCCAACCAGGTGCATGGCTACATCAGCCAGTCCGACAAGGGTGACCTAGTCATCGGTGCGGGCATCGACGGCTATAACGGCTATGGGCAACGTGGCAGTTATCCCACCGTGGAACATACCCTTCAGGCGATCGTCGAGATGTTCCCGATCTTCTCTCGGGTGCGCATGAACCGCCAGTGGGGCGGCATCGTCGATACCTGCCCCGACGCTTGCCCGATCATCTCCAAAACACCGGTGAAAGGGCTGTACTTCAACTGCGGTTGGGGCACCGGCGGCTTCAAGGCGACGCCAGGGTCGGGGCATGTGTTCGCCGCCAGCCTGGCCAAGGGGGAAATGCATCCCATCGCCGAGCCGTTCTCCATGTTCCGCTTCCACAGCGGTGCGCTGATCGACGAGCACGGCGCTGCTGGCGTGGCCCACTAGGGTTCATACGAGAGGAGTATTCGCATGTTCTATATCTACTGCCCCTACTGCGGCGAACACCGTGAGGAAGAGGAGTTTCACCCCAAGGGCCAGGCGCATATCGAGCGCCCCAAGGAACCCGAGGCGTGTAGTGACGAAGAGTGGGGTAACTACCTGTTTTTCCGCGACAACCCCCGTGGCGTACACCATGAAATGTGGGTGCATGCGGTGGGCTGTCGTAAGTTCTTCAACATGACGCGTCACACCGTGAGCTACGAGATTCTCGAGACCTACAAAATGGGCGAGCAGCCGTCGATTACCGCCGACAGCCAGGCTAAGCCTCGCGAGGCCGCCGCGGTAAGCCAACAAGAAGGAGTGCGGGCATGAGCCAGTCCAAGCAACAAATGTTCCGCCTTAACACGGGCGGGCGCATCGACCGCTCCCGCACGTTGAGCTTTACCTTTAACGGTCAGCGTTACCAAGGACACCCAGGGGATACCCTGGCCTCGGCGCTGCTGGCTAACGGCGTGGATATCGTCAACCGCAGCTTTAAATACTCGCGGCCTCGCGGCATCGTTGCCGCCGGTGCTGAAGAGCCGAATGCCATCGTGCAGTTGGGCAGCAACGAAGCGGCCCAGGTGCCCAACGTACGCGCCACCCAGCAGGCGTTATTTGACGGCTTGACCGCCTGTAGCACCAATGGCTGGCCGAACGTGCAGCGCGACCTAATGGGCTTGGTTGGCAAGCTGGGCGGGCAATTTATGCCGCCGGGCTTCTACTACAAGACTTTTATGGCGCCGGCCTCGATGTGGCTGACCTACGAGAAGTACATCCGCAAGGCTGCTGGCTTGGGGCGCAGCCCCATGGAAGCCGATCCGGATAGCTATGATCACTTCAATCAGCACTGCGATGTGCTGGTCGTCGGCGCAGGCGCCGCGGGTCTGGCGGCAGCGCTGGCCGCCGCGCGCAGCGGCGCTCGGGTGATCGTTGCCGATGAGCAGGAAGAGATGGGCGGATCGCTGTTGGCCAGCCGCGAAACTCTGGAAGGCAAGCCGGCGGACCAGTGGGTGGCCCGGGTGCTGGGCGAGTTGGCGAGCTACGAGAACGTCACGCTGCTGCCGCGCACCACGGCCAACGGCTATCACGATCACAATTTTGTGACGCTGCATGAGCGGCGCACCGAGCATCTGGGCGATACGGCGCCGGTGGAAAATGGCCACCGTCAGGTACGCGCGCGTCTGCACCGGGTTCGCGCCGGCCAGGTGATCCTGTCCACGGGCGCCCACGAGCGACCACTGGTTTACGCGGGCAATGACGTGCCGGGCAACCTGCTGGCCGGCGCTGTGTCGACCTACATTCGCCGCTATGGCGTGGCGCCGGGCCGCAAGCTGGTGCTCTCCACCAGCAACGACTACGGCTACCGCGCTGCCCTGGACTGGAAAGAGGCCGGTTGCGAGGTCGTCGCGATCGTGGACGCCCGCGAGGCGCCGGCGGGCGATTGGGTCGATGCCGCCCGCGCCCAGGGCATCAAAATCATTACTGGCAGTGCCGTTATTGAGGCGAAGGGCAGCAATCGGGTCACCGCTGCACGAGTTGCCAAGATCGATATTGACGCGTTCAAAGTGAGCGGCCCGGTTCAGGAACTGGCCTGCGACACCATTGCTAGTTCCGGCGGCTACAGCCCGGTGATTCACTTGGCTTCTCATACCGGCGCTCGGCCTACCTGGCGCGAAGATATTCTCGGCTTCGTGCCGGGGCTCGTGAAGGGCGTGCAGGCGTGCGGCGGGGCGAAGGGGACCTATGCATTGGGCGATGTACTCGCCGAGGGTGTCGAGGCGGGTATCCGGGCGGCAGCCACCACGGGATACACCGCCCAGACGGTCAGCCTGCCTAGCGCTGAACGCCTTCAGCAGGGGCCTGCGGTGGCACTCTTCCAGGTGCCTCATGAAAAGCCCACGCTGCGCGGACCCAAGCAGTTCGTCGATCTACAAAACGACGTTACGGCGGCGGGCATCGAACTGGCGACCCGGGAAGGCTTCGAGTCCATTGAACACATTAAGCGCTATACCGCGATGGGCTTCGGTACGGATCAGGGCAAGTTGGGCAATATCAACGGTATGGCGGTTGCCGCCCGTTGCTTGAATCGCTCGATTCCCGAGGTGGGCACCACGGTGTTCCGTCCCAACTATACCCCGGTGACTTTCGGTGCCATCGTCGGTCGCCACTGCCGTGATTTGTTCGATCCCGAACGTTACACCGCGCTTCACCAGTGGCACGTGGAGCGTGGCGCCGAGTTCGAGGATGTCGGTCAGTGGAAGCGCCCCTGGTACTATCCACAAAAGGTGAATGGCAAGGCCGAGACGATACAGGAGGCGGTTGCTCGCGAGTGCCTGGCGGTTCGCGAGAAGGTCGGTATCCTCGATGCCTCGACGCTTGGCAAAATCGATATTCAAGGGCCGGATGCGCGTGAATTCCTAGCGCGGGTTTACACCAACAAGTGGGAGAAACTGGCGGTCGGCAAGTGCCGTTACGGCCTGATGTGCAAGGACGATGGCATGGTTACCGACGATGGTGTGACGAGCTGTCTTGCTGAAAACCACTTTTTGATGACCACCACCACCGGTGGCGCTGCCGCGATTCTGGAATGGTTGGAGTTATGGCATCAGACCGAGTGGCCGGAACTGGATGTCTATTTCACGTCAGTGACCGACCACTGGGCCACCATGACGATCACCGGCCCGGAAGCGCGCAAGCTGCTCGCCGAGATCAGTGATATCGATCTTGATCGCGATAGCTTTAAGTTTATGGATTGGCGCTCCGGGAAAGTGGCGGGGGTACCTGCACGGGTCTTTCGTATCTCCTTTACTGGCGAGCTGACCTTTGAGATCAACGTGCAAGCCAACTACGCCATGCATGTCTGGCAGACCCTGTTCAAGCACGGCAAAAAGTATGGCTTGATGCCCTATGGCACCGAAACCATGCACGTCCTGCGGGCGGAAAAGGGTTTCATTATCGTGGGTCAGGAAACCGACGGCTCGGTTACGCCGGAAGACCTGGGTATGCAGTGGGCGATCGGCTACGACAAGCCCTACTCATGGATTGGCAAGCGCGCCCTAACCCGCTCCGACACTAAGCGCGAGAACCGCAAGCAGCTGGTGGGGCTCAGGCCGAAAGACCCGAAGGTGGTGCTCGAAGAGGGGGCCCAGATCGTGCTTGATCCCAAGCATGCTATCCCTATGCCAATGGTGGGGCACGTGACCTCCAGCTATTACAGCCCGATTCTGGATTCAGGCTTTGCGCTAGCGGTGGTCAAGGGTGGCCACCAGAGGTTGGGTGAGACTGTCTATCTGCCCATGGCGGACGGCCAAACCTTTGAGGCCGAAATCGTCAGCACCATTTTCTACGACCCCAAGGGAGAGCGCCAGAATGTCTAACGCGGCCACCTTCGACACCCGTACTGATACCGCTATTCCGGTAGAGTCCCCGTTAGCCTATAGCTATCGCCGCAGCGGCGCTCCCCGGAGCGACCACTCAGGTCGGCTTCAGCTACGCGAGCGGGCAATGCTTGGGCACCTGATACTTCGTGGCGGCGCCATCGTTCTCGATGAGGCGGTGCGCGACGTGCTGGGGCTCAACCTGCCCGGCCAGCCCCAGACGCTGGTGCAGGACGCCAGCGGCGAGCGTTCTATTCAGTGGCTTTCCCCGGACGAGTGGCTGGTGATCATACCCGGCGGTGAGGAATTTCCGCTGGAGACCAAGCTGCGCGAGCATTTGGGCAGCGCCCACTTTGCGATCAGCGATGTCAGCGGTGGTCAGACGTTGCTAGAGATTTCAGGCGAGGCGGCGCGAGAGCTGCTGATGAAAACGGTGATCTACGATGTTCATCCCAGCAACTTCCCGGTGGGCAAGGGCGTCACGACCGTCTTCGCCAAGGCGACCACCATTATTCGCCGCCCCAGTGAGGATCGTTGGGAGCTAGTGGTGCGGCGCAGCTTTGCCGACTACTGCTACCGCTGGTTACTGGATGCCGGGGCAGAATTCGGCGTTAACGTACAACAATAAGCGGGCAGGCCGGAACGCTGTTCCGGCCGCTATGATCTTCCGCAACGGTCTGCCGCTAACTGAGAAGCATGCACTATGAGCCGAATGAGTGATACCTGGATACTTGCCGCCCAATGCCCAAGCCGTTTAGGGACGGTGGACGTCGTCACGCGCTTTCTAAAAGAGCAGCAGTGTTATATCACTGAACTCAACTCTTTCGATGATCGGCTCGGTGGCCGTTTTTTCATTCGCGCGGAGTTTCGCCCAGAGCGAGACGCGTTCCATGAAGAGCGCTTCCATACCGATTTTGCAGCGCGGGCGAACGAATTCGACATGCAGTTTGAACTGACTGCGCCAGGAAAACGCACGGGAACCGTGATCCTCGTTTCGAAAGCGGATCACTGCTTAAATGATCTTCTCTATCGCTATCGTACCGGGCAACTGCCACTGGATATTAAAGCGGTGATTTCCAATCATCCGGATCTGGAGCCGTTGGCAAAGTGGCACGGCCTGCCGTATCACTACCTGCCGATCAGCTCCGAGACGAAATTGCAGCAAGAATCGCGAGTACGCGAAATCATTGCGGAAACTGACGCGGAACTGGTAGTGCTGGCAAGATACATGCAGGTGCTTTCGCCCTCCATGTGTGAACTGTTGGCAGGGCGTGCGATTAATATTCATCACTCTTTGCTACCTGGTTTTAAAGGCGCTAAGCCTTATCACCAAGCGTATGAGAAAGGGGTTAAGCTGGTCGGCGCAACGGCGCATTATATTAATAATGACCTTGATGAAGGGCCGATTATTGCCCAAGGGGTCGAGCCCGTCGACCATACTCATTATCCCGAAGACCTGGTTGCCAAGGGGCGTGATATCGAATGCTTAACGTTGGCCAGGGCGATTAGCTATCACTTAGAACGCCGTGTGTTTTTCTATTCAGGGCGCACGGTGGTTTTTGGTAATTAATGCATTTCATAATACATATTTAATTAACGCTGATGTTTAAAGTGCGTTTTTATAATGGGGTTGCTATCGCTAGGAACAGGCTTATTTTAGCGTGCTAAGCAACCCTTTATTTGGCGTGCTTAATAGTGCCGTTTTTTTAATAGTGCTGTTTGATAAGTATAAAAACCATCAGGAAAAGATGACGAAAAGTATTTATCGCCACATCAATGATTTTGTAAATCTCAGGCATCGCCTGATTTCTCCTATTTAAATCTCAAAAGGTGAGCCAATGCCTATCAGTGTCTTCGACCTTTTTAAGATTGGAGTGGGCCCCTCCAGTTCCCATACCGTTGGGCCTATGCAGGCGGCTTTTAAGTATCTAAACGCGCTGCGCGAAAACAACCTGCTTAATGATGTGGAGCATCTTGAAGTTCATCTTTATGGTTCGCTATCAGCGACAGGGGTTGGGCATGCCACCGATCATGCGATCATTATGGGGCTGATGGGAGAACGTCCTGACACGATTGATCCCACGCTGATTGAGCCATCCATAAAATCGCTAAAAGAGAGCAGGCGGTTAAATCTGGGTCGACAAAAAGAAGTAACCTTTACATGGGATAGCGATATTTATTTTCATGAAGAGTGTTTGCCTCATCACCCCAATGCCATGAGGCTGGCTGCGTTTACACCTCAGCGCCAGTTATTGTATGAGAACACCTATTATTCGGTGGGCGGCGGCTTCGTGGTTGAACAAGCCCAGGTGGATATGCCGCTAGACGATTTGGATGGGGCTATTATTCCGTACAACTTTGACACCGCCGATGAGCTCTTAGCGCTATGTAAAAAGGAGCAGCTAAGCGTCAGCCGACTGATGCTGGAAAATGAGAAGGTTTGGCGGACAGAGGAAGAGGTTAGAAACGAGCTGTGGCGTATCTGGCAAGTCATGTGTGAATGCATTGACAATGGATTGGCCCATGAAGGGGTATTGCCGGGTGGCTTGAACGTCAAACGACGGGCCAAATTGCTTCACCAACGCCTACAAGCGGCGGAGCAGAATGAATGCCTGATCGCCTCGACGTTTTCAGCGATGGAGTGGGTGAATATTTTTGCCCTCGCGGTTAACGAAGAGAACGCCGCAGGGGGGCGCATGGTCACGGCACCTACCAACGGCGCCGCGGGCATTATTCCCGCCGTCTTACACTATTATATGAAGTTTCAGCCCAATGCCTGCGAGAAAAACGTGGTGGATTTTCTGTTGGCGGCTGGCGCCATTGGCATTCTCTGCAAGAAAAATGCTTCTATTTCTGGCGCCGAAGTGGGCTGCCAAGGGGAGGTCGGATCAGCTTGCGCCATGGCGGCAGCCGGTTTAGCTGATGTGATGGGAGGAACGCCGGAACAAGTAGAGCACGCAGCAGAAATTGGGTTGGAACACAATTTAGGATTAACCTGCGATCCTGTGGGTGGATTAGTTCAGATTCCCTGTATCGAGCGCAACGCCATCGCAACGGTAAAGGCGATCAATGCCGCTCAGATGGCATTACGCGGCGATGGCACTCACTTTATATCATTGGATAAAGTCATTCGTACCATGCGCGATACAGGGAGAGACATGTTGGATAAATACAAAGAAACATCCAAAGGCGGATTAGCCGTTAATACTATTGAGTGTTAAGTAGTTTTAACGTGAACTCTTGAAAATTTAGCCCCTTCTTAAGCAACATGTGACCTATATAGTTTGCTTATTCAGGGGCTTATCAAACCAACCATCACGTTTTCGGCAATCAACCCCGCTTAGACGCCGCCAGCGTATACAAAAACTCAAGCCCTAACGTCGCTGCAGCAAGCGACGTAATGTCGCCGTGATCGTAGGCAGGATTGACTTCCACCACATCCATGCCAACTAACTCCATGCCCACCATGCCGCGAATGACTTTCAGCATCAGGTCGGTAGACATACCACCGCAGACCGGGGTGCCGGTGCCGGGGGCGTAGGCGGGGTCCAGGCCATCAATGTCCAGGCTGACATAAGCAGGGTGGTGACCCACTTTGGCGCGAATACGCTCCAGTACAGCGGCGGCACCGTGGTCGTTGACCCAGTCCGCATCCAGCACTTCATAAGGGTGATTGAGGCGGTCGTAGCTGGTGCGAATACCAATTTGCAGCGAGTGCTCGGGCACGATCAGGCCCTCTTTGAGGGCGTGATGGAAAATGGTGCCATGGTCGAAGCGCGTGCCTTGTTCGTAGGTGTCGGTGTGGGCGTCAAAGTGAATCAGTGCCAGCGGCCCGTGCACGCGTGCATGAGCGCGCAGTAGCGGCAGGCTAATGTAATGGTCGCCGCCCAGGGTGAGCATTTTTTTGCCCGCACTTAGCCAGCGCTGGGCGTGATTTTCCAGATTATCGACCAAACTTTCGGGCTCGCCGTAGGCGTAATCCACGTTGCCTGAATCACACACTTTGAGGCGCTCTTCCAAGGCAAAATCCCAGGGCCAGCGTTTGCCTTCCCAGATCAAGTTAGCGGTACTTTGACGAATAGCATTCGGCCCCATGCGAGTACCTGCACGGCCAGAACAAGCCAGATCAAAGGGCACACCGCTCACCACGACCTCGGCATCCGTCGCGTGCGGGTCAGTGGCTTTGGGCACGCCCATAAACGTGGAGATAACATCACCAAACAGGCTGGGCATGATCTGCGATTGGTTCACCTAGAGTGTTCTCCTATCAGCGTGCAGTAAAAGTGCGGCTGGCGCAGGGGTGTTGGCTACAAAGAAGCGCGACGATAAGGAATTTTTAGCGATGAATAAAATGAATGTTTAGAATGAAATCATTCGTCCTATCAATAGTGAGTCGTTATGCGTTCGCTCCGCCAATTTGATTTAAACCTGCTGTTGGTATTCGAGGCGCTCATGCGTGAACGCCACGTTACGCGCGCGGCTGAACGACTTTATTTGAGCCAGCCAGCCTTGAGCCATTCGCTAAAACGCCTGCGTGAGTCACTGGATGACCCGCTGTTTATTCGTACCGAAAAGGGCATGCAACCCACCCCACGGGCACAGGCGCTGCAGCCAGTCGTACAGCAAGCGCTGGCGCTTTTGAGGGAAGGCTTGGCGCCGCCTGCGCTGTTTTCACCCGCTAATAGCACACGCCGTTTTACGCTGGCGACGACGGACTATTTTGAAGAAGTGATGTACCCGACGTTTCTTAGTCAACTGCTGGCCTATGCGCCGGGTATCAGTTTTTCCATTGAGCTCATTACCCAGGAAGTGTTGAGCGAGGGGTTAGAGCAGCGCCAAGTGGATATGGTTGTCGGGCTGGATAGTCAAAGCGTGCTACCCAGTGGCGTGATTCAGACTCCGTGGATGGACGAGGAACTGGTCTGCCTGGCTGCTAGCCATAACGAGCGTGTAGGCGAGGCACTGGATATTGCGCAGTTTGCCCGAGAGCCCCATGTGGAACTGGCTGATATCAGCGGCCTGCTGCCCAGCAACATTGATAGCTGTTTAGCGCAGCACGGCTTAACCCGGCGGGTGATCTCTAAAAACCTTAACTACATTGCGGCGGCCCGCGTAGTGGCGCTGACGGAAGCGATCATGACGCTGCCGCGGCAAATGGCGGAGCGCTTTGTGACCATGCTGCCGGTGCGCTTGGTGGAGCCACCCAAGGAGCTACCATCGTTGAAAATGACCCTGATTCAGCATGGGCTGTATGCCAACGATCCTGCTAACGTGTGGCTCTATCAAGTGCTTACTGAGTTTGCTAACGAGTTTAGACGTTAGGTTAGCCATCATGCACACTACCTATGTTGTAATTAAACAACGCTGTTGTATCAAAGGTTGAATAGTATCTGGCAGTCACCCCGTTAGATCCTAGACTGCTAAAAGGCGTTATGAATGACGTCGTTATAGTGTCGCGCCCAGCTGGGTAGTGGCGGGGCAGAACTATCAATAATGGGAGAACGCGAGTGAAAATAGGTGCACCGAAGGAGAGTGCCCGGGGGGAAGCGCGTGTCGCGCTGACCCCTGAGAGCGCCAAACAGATTCAGAAGCTAGGCCACGAGTGCTTAGTGGAAACCGGCGCTGGCTTGGCCGCGGGCTTTAATGACGACACTTATCGCGATGCTGGCGTTACCGTGGTGGACGGGGCTGACGCGCTCTGGAACGGCGCTGAGGTGGTCATTAAAGTCCGCGAGCCCTCTGATGAAGAGGCCGAGCGGCTGCGTAAAGGTCAAACGCTGATTTCCTTCTTCTGGCCAGCGCAAAACGAAGCGCTGCTAGAGAAATGCAAGGCCCAGGGCGCTACTGTCATCGCCATGGATATGGTGCCGCGGATTTCACGGGCGCAGAAGATGGACGCGCTCTCCTCCATGGCCAATATTGCCGGCTACCGTGCGGTGATTGAGGCGGGTAATAACTTTGGTCGCTTCTTCACCGGCCAGGTAACCGCGGCGGGTAAAGTGCCGCCGGCCAAAGTGCTGGTGATTGGTGCCGGGGTAGCCGGTTTGGCGGCGATCGGCACGGCCACCAGCCTGGGTGCCGTCGTACGCGCCTTTGATGTGCGCCCCGAGGTTTCTGAGCAGATTGAATCCATGGGCGCCGAATTCCTGTTCCTCGATTTCGAGGATAGCCAGGACGGTTCTGAAAGCGGTGGCTACGCCTCGCCCTCAAGCCCGGAGTTTCGCGAAAAGCAGCTTGCGTGCTTCCGCGAGCAGGCGCCGGACGTGGATATCGTGATTACCACCGCGCTGATTCCCGGCAAACCTGCGCCCAAGCTGTGGCTGGAAGATATGGTCGCGGCGATGAAGCCGGGCTCGGTGATTATTGATCTGGCCGCCGAGAAGGGTGGTAACTGCGACCTGACCAAGCCTGATGAGCGCGTAGTATCGGATAACGGCGTTGTAGTCATCGGCTACACCGATTTTCCTTCCCGCATGGCAACGCAATCATCGCTGCTCTACGCCACCAATATCCGCCATATGTTGACCGATCTGACGCCCGAGAAAGACGGCGTAATCAATCATAATATGGAAGATGACGTGATTCGTGGCGCTACGGTGACGCATCAGGGCGAAATCACCTTCCCGCCGCCGCCGCCCAAAGTGAAAGCGATTGGCGCCTCAAAACCCAAGAAGAAAGAGAAAGAGCCCACGCCGGAAGAGAAAAAGGCCGCTGAGCTGGCCGCCTTTAAAGCGCAAACCAAGCGCCAAGTGAGCCTATTGGCTGTTGGCGGCGTACTGATGCTGTTGCTGGGTCAAGTAGCGCCAGCCTCGTTTATGCAGCACTTCATTGTCTTTGTGCTGGCCTGCTTTATCGGTTTCCAGGTGATTTGGAAAGTGAGCCACTCGCTGCATACACCGCTAATGGCGGTGACCAATGCGATCTCGGGCATCATTATTTTGGGGGCGATTCTACAGATTGGCTCCGGCAGCGCAGTGGTGAGCGTGCTGGCGGCGATTTCAGTACTGATCGCATCAATCAATATCGTGGGTGGCTTCCTGGTGACACGCCGGATGCTGGCCATGTTCCAAAAATCCTAAGCGGCGGAGAGACGATATGTTAGAGCAAGGATTCGTATCTGCCGCGGCAATTGCGGCAAGTGTGTTGTTTATTCTGTCGCTGGGCGGCTTGAGTAACCAGGAGAAAGCCAAGCGGGCCGTATGGTATGGCATCGTGGGCATGGCGGTGGCGGTGTTCTTCACTGCTCTCGGCCCAGGCATTGGCGGTTACTGGTGGCTGATCCCGATGATGCTGATTGGCGCTGGTATTGGCGCCTACGTGGCGGGCAAGGTCGAGATGACCGAAATGCCTCAGCTGGTGGCCGCACTCCACAGCTTTGTGGGCTTGGCGGCGGTATTGGTGGCCTGGAGCGCGGATTTAGAGCGTCGCCGGGTGATGGCGGCGCGTGCCGCTGAGGCGTCGTTGGACCAGTTCTCGGCCTTTGCTGCGCTAGTCGCGACGAAAGCCCCTGATGAGCTGATGTTCCTGCAAGTCGAAGTTGTGTTGGGCATCTTTATCGGCGCGGTGACGTTCACCGGCTCGGTGATTGCCTTTGGTAAGCTGGCTGGCAAGGTCGATGGTAAACCCCGCCAGTTGCCCGGTGGGCATATGCTGAATGCCGGGGCGGCGGTACTGTCGCTGCTGCTGGCAATTCTCTACCTGAACGGTGCGGGCTTCTGGACGCTGATTGTGCTGGCTGCGCTGGCCTTCTTTATCGGCTACCACCTGATCATGGGCATTGGCGGGGCCGATATGCCCGTGGTGGTCTCCATGCTCAACAGCTACTCCGGCTGGGCGGCGGCCGCTATCGGTTTCACGCTCTCCAACGACCTGCTGATTGTCACTGGTGCGCTGGTGGGCTCCTCCGGTGCGATTCTCTCTTACATTATGTGTAAGGCGATGAATCGCAACTTCGTCAATGTGATTCTAGGCGGCTTTGGCGGCAGCCAAGGGCCTGCGGCAGAGATTGAAGGCGAGCAGGTGGCGATTGACGCCGGTGGCGTAGCAAGCGCCCTGAACGATGCCGACAGCGTAATCATCGTACCGGGCTACGGTATGGCCGTGGCCCAGGCGCAAACGGCGGTGAGCGATTTGGTGCGTAAACTGCGTGCAGCGGGCAAGACCGTGCGCTTCGGTATCCACCCGGTCGCAGGCCGCTTGCCAGGGCATATGAACGTACTGCTGGCGGAAGCCAAGGTACCTTACGACATCGTGCTGGAGATGGATGAAATCAATGACGATTTCGCCACCACCGACGTGGTGATCGTGATTGGCTCCAACGACATCGTGAACCCTGCGGCCGAAGAAGATCCCAATAGCCCCATCGCCGGTATGCCGGTATTGAAGGTGTGGGAGGCCAAGCAGGTGTTTGTCAGCAAACGCGGCCAGGGTACCGGCTACTCGGGTATCGAGAACCCGCTGTTCTTCAAAGAGAACACGCGCATGTTCTACGGCGATGCCCGGGATAGCTTGAATACGCTGCTGCCGCTGATTGATTAGGTCTAGGCCTAACCATTCGGTACTGAGCCCGCGAGAGATCGCGGGCTTTTTTGATTCTGTGCATGGCAATGGCACTCCTGCTATGGTCGAGTACTGCCTCTCTTTGTTGAGCATTTATTTCCATGAATCAACGCCCTAACCCCCGCGTGCTGTTGCGCTTGCTGGGGCTACTACGTCCTTATCGGCTACGTTTGGCCCTGGCAGGTCTGGCGCTGTTATTGGCCTCGGGCAGCGTACTGCTGCTAGGCAACGGGCTGCGTTTAGTCATTGATCGCGGCTTTTTAGATGCCGATGCACAGGCGCTAGGCCAAGCGCTGGTGTTGATGCTGGTGGTAGTAACGGTGTTGGCGTTAGCTTCCGCGCTGCGTTACTACCAAGTCACCTGGATTGGCGAGCGTTTGGCTGCCGACTTGCGCCAGCGGGTGTTCGATCACTTGATCACCCTGGAACCCAGCTTTTTTGAGAGCGCAAGCGACGGGCGCGCTGCGGGGGAAATCGCTTCACGATTAACCGCCGATACCAGCGTACTGCAGAGCCTGTTTGGCTCTTCGGTGTCGCTGGCGCTGCGCAATCTGGTCATGCTGGTGGGGGCGGTGGTGTTAATGCTGGTGACGCAGCCGTGGCTCTCGGCGATGGTGTTGATTGGCATCCCCGCCACGCTGTTACCGATTGTGTGGTACGGCCGCCGGGTGCGGCGACTTTCCCGCACCAGCCAGGACCGTGTGGCCGAACTGGGCCGCTATGCCGAAGAGGCGCTGAGCGGTATTCGAACCCTTCAGGCGTTTACCCACGAAGCGGCGGATAAAACCCGCTACGGTCAGCGCGTGGAGCAGGCATTCGGCAGCGCCGTCGAGCGCACCCAGCAACGCGCCTGGTTGACCGGGATCGCCATGCTAGTGGTGTTTACGGCGGTTGGCTTAATGCTCTGGCAGGGTGGACAGGCGGTGTTAGATGGCTCCATGAGTGCGGGCGAGCTGTCGGCGTTTATTTTTTATGCCGTGCTGGCAGCGGGGGCTATCGCCACCTTGGCTGAAGTCGCGGGAGATGTGCAGCGTGCGGCAGGGGCGGCGGAACGCTTATTGGAGCTGCTCGATACTCAGCCCGCTATCCAGTCACCGGCGAATCCCCATCACCTACCGATGCCATCAAAAGGTGACATCGTGCTGGAGAGCGTCAGCTTCACCTACCCCGGCCGGGAAACGCCAGCGCTCGACGGCTTTGATCTGCATATTCAGCCGGGAGAACGGGTAGCGGTGGTGGGCCCATCAGGCGCGGGTAAAAGCACCCTGTTGGCACTGCTGCTGCGCTTTTATGACCCCAGCCAAGGGCGTATAACGCTGGATGGGATCGATGTCCGTGACTTAGACCTTGCTGCATTACGGCGCGCCATGGGGTTGGTAGCCCAGGAGCCGGTGCTGTTTAGTGGCTCGGTGGCCGATAATCTTCGCTATGGCGATCCTGAAGCGAATAGTGAAAGGCTGCGCATCGCCGCTCAGGATGCCAGCGCCCTCGACTTTATTGAAGCGCTGCCCCAGGGCTTTGATACGCCTCTTGGCCCTGGCGGAGTGCAGCTTTCCGGTGGCCAGCGTCAGCGGCTCGCTATCGCCCGAGCGCTGCTCAAAAATCCGGCGGTGCTGCTGCTGGATGAAGCCACCAGCGCCTTGGATGCGGAAAGCGAGCGGCTGGTACAGCAGGCGCTGGATCGGCTGATGGTGGGGCGCACCAGTATTGTGATCGCCCATCGGCTCGCTACCGTTATTGCTGCCGACCGCTTGCTAGTGCTTGATGGTGGAAAGCTAATCGCGGCGGGCACCCACGACGAATTGATCACCACCAGCCCACTCTATCGCCACTTAGCTGCGCTGCAGTTTGGCGGTGAAAGATGATGAAACTATTTTGTTAACGCCAGGAGTTGCTATGACGAGTTTTTTCCAACGCCTTAATGCTGTTAATGCCCCGTCTATTGGCCTGGGCTGTATGAACCTCTCCCACGGTTACGGCAGCATCGTGCCTGAAAACGCGGCCATACGAGCGTTGGATGAGGCGTTTGAGATGGGCTATCGCCACTTTGATACCGCGACGCTTTACGGCGCCACAGCCAATGAGAAAGTGGTCGGGCGAGCTTTGGAGGGCAAGCGGCATCAGCTCTTTCTGGCCAGTAAATGCGGCATGGCGATGGACCCTGAGTCAGGCAAACGCGTTATTGACGGCCGCCCGGCAACACTGCGCAAACAGTGCGAAGCAAGCCTTGCGCGCCTGCGTACCGATCATTTGGATCTCTACTACCTGCACCGCTTGGATCGCCAGGTCCCCATTGAAGAGAGCGTCGGCGCGCTAGGGCGCTTGATGGAAGAGGGCAAAATTGGCGGCGTGGGGTTGTCGGAAATCTCTGCGCTAACATTGCGCCGTGCGGCAGCTGAATATCCTATCGCAGCCGTACAGTCGGAATACTCATTGTGGACGCGCAACCCTGAAATCGCCCTGATCGATGCGTGCCGAGAGGTGGGCGCGGCCATGGTCGCATTTAGTCCTCTGGGGCGAGGCTTCTTAACCGGCGCCATTCAAGATCCCGCGCGCCTTGAAGAGGGCGATATGCGCCGTAATATGCCGCGCTTCAGCGCCGAGAACTACCCGCATAATATAAAACTATTTAAACGCCTTGCGGCGCTGGCGCAGGCCTTGAGCGGAACGCCGGGGCAGCTGGCACTGGCTTGGTTGAAGGCCAAAGGCGACGACATTATTCCCATTCCGGGTACCCGCTCGCCTGATCATATGCGGGAAAACTTAGCGGCGGAATCGCTGCGCCTGGATGTCACCGCAATGCAGCAGCTGGATGCCATGATGACGCCCGACCAAGTCGCGGGTGCCCGTTATAGCGAGGCGCAGCAGGCAGATATCGATACAGAAGAGTTCACCGTTTAGTTAGGTGAAGCAGAGTGCGATGGGTAAAAACTATTGGAGCAGTCGCAAAAAGTAAATTGTGACTATAAGGGAACTGCTTTAAAACAGTACCAAGTTCATGATGCGTCCGTACTAGTCAGAAAGGCAACGTACTCGACGCTCAACGTCAGTTGACTTGGTAGTTCGAAAGCGAGCACCACCAAGAAAAAAGCAACTAACACAAAATAGAGTGATGGGAGAGCGCGATGAGTGGTAAATGTCCTGTAATGCACGGTGGTAATACTTCCACAGGAACGTCGAATAAAGACTGGTGGCCTGAAGGAATCAACCTGGATATTTTGCACCAGCAAGACCGTAAGTCGAACCCGATGGATGCGGATTTTGACTATCGGGAAGAGGTCAGAAAACTCGATTTTGACGCGCTTAAGCAAGACGTCCACGCGCTGATGACTGACAGCCAATCGTGGTGGCCAGCTGACTGGGGTCACTACGGCGGTCTAATGATCCGCATGGCATGGCACTCCGCGGGCACCTACCGTCTTGCCGACGGTCGTGGCGGCGGCGGTACCGGTAGCCAGCGTTTTGCACCCCTCAACTCCTGGCCGGATAACGTCAGCCTTGATAAGGCGCGTCGTCTACTGTGGCCAATCAAGAAGAAGTACGGCAATAAAATCAGCTGGGCCGACCTGATGATTCTGGCCGGTACCGTTGCCTACGAATCCATGGGCTTGCCTGCTTATGGCTTCTCGTTTGGCCGTGAGGATATCTGGGAACCCGAAAAAGATATCTACTGGGGCGACGAGAAAGAGTGGCTGGCGCCTTCTGACGAGCGCTATGGCGATGTTGAAAAGCCCGAAACCATGGAAAACCCGCTTGCTGCGGTTCAGATGGGGCTTATCTACGTCAACCCGGAAGGCGTTAACGGCGTGCCCGACCCGCTGAAAACCGGTCAGCAGATTCGCGAAACCTTTGCCCGCATGGCAATGAATGACGAAGAGACGGCTGCCCTGACGGCGGGTGGCCACACCGTGGGTAAGTGCCACGGTAACGGCGACGCGGCAGCGCTGGCGGCTGAGCCAGAAGCCTCTGATGTTGAGAACCAGGGCTTTGGCTGGGGCAACCCGACCATGGGTGGCAAGGCGAGCAATGCCGTTACATCGGGCATTGAAGGCGCCTGGACCACTCACCCCACCAAGTTCGACATGGGCTATTTCGACCTGTTGTTTGGGCACGAGTGGGAGTTGCGCAAAAGCCCAGCTGGCGCTCACCAGTGGGAACCCATCAACATTAAGGAAGAGGATAAGCCGGTTGACGCCAGCGACCCCTCCATTCGCCACAATCCGATCATGACCGATGCGGATATGGCCATGAAGGTGGATCCGACCTACCGCGCCATTTGTGAAAAATTCATGGCGGATCCGGAGTACTTCAAGAAGACCTTCGCCAAGGCGTGGTTCAAGCTGACTCACCGTGACCTAGGCCCGAAAGCACGCTACATCGGCCCGGAAGTGCCCGCTGAAGACTTGATCTGGCAGGATCCGATTCCGGCTGGCAGCACCGACTACAGCGAAGAAGTGGTTAAGCAGAAAATCGCCGACGCTGGCCTGAGTATCAGCGATATGGTTAGCACCGCGTGGGACAGCGCGCGCACTTACCGTGGTTCTGATATGCGCGGCGGTGCCAACGGTGCGCGCATTCGCTTGGCGCCCCAGAAGGATTGGGAAGGCAACGAGCCTACGCGTCTTGCCAGCGTATTAGCCGTGTACGAGCAGATTTCTGCTGATACCGGCGCTAGCCTTGCCGATGTCATCGTTCTGGCCGGTAGTGTCGCGATCGAGAAAGCCGCTAAAGCCGCAGGCTATGACGTTCGCGTACCTTTCCTGAAAGGCCGTGGCGATGCTTCTGCCGAGATGACTGACGGCGAATCCTTCGAGCCGCTAGAGCCGCTGGCCGACGGTTTCCGCAACTGGCAGAAGAAAGACTACGTCGTGAAGCCGGAAGAGCTGCTGCTGGATCGCGCTCAACTGATGGGGCTAACAGGGCCTGAAATGGTGGTATTACTCGGCGGCATGCGTGTGCTGGGCACCAACTATGGTGGCACCAAGCATGGCGTATTCACCGACCGCGAGGGCCAGTTGACCAACGACTTCTTCGTTAACCTGACCGATATGGGCAACACCTGGAAGCCAGTGAGTAAAAGCACCTACGAAATCCGTGATCGTCAAACGGATGCCGTTAAGTGGACTGCTTCTCGCGTTGATCTAGTGTTCGGTTCTAACTCGCTGCTGCGCTCCTACGCGGAAGTCTACGCCCAGGACGATAACGACGAGAAATTCGTCAAAGACTTCGTCGCCGCCTGGACGAAAGTGATGAACGCGGACCGCTTTGATGTCGCGTAACCAACACTAAGCGTTACGTCTCTACCCAAGCCCGCATCGAAAGATGCGGGTTTTTTATTACTTGCTGATAGGGTGACCATCGATTGCTTAACAGCATGGCGTTTTTTGAGGCGGGAGTTTTCTCGCCCTGACGCTGTCAGTAGAAGTGACCTTTCCAAGGAGTATAACGATGCAGAAAGCCAGAATCTTGCAGCAGGGCAGTATTCACTGCTTCCCCGTTGGCCTGCGCGATGAGCAGGGAAAGCTCGCCAATGCCGAAGTGTCGGCCGTTATGTACGACGGTGAGCGGTTACTGCTGGCCAGCGATAAGCCGATTCCAGGAGAGCATCGTTCCGCGGTCTTTGCCTTGCCCATGACGGATGACGGGCCGGATGATTCGCAGCTTGAGTATTTTACAACGCCGCTGATTAAGCGCGCGGTGAAGTATGAAGACTTTGCACTGACCGCCGATGGTAAGCATGTATTGGCCACGACGGGTTTTGATCGCATCGATGACGTGACCCATGACCTGAATGCTTATAACCATCTATTGATCTGGCCGCTGGGCGAGCCTGAAAAAGCCCAGGCGGTGGACCCTGACCCCCGTGACGGGGTTGAAGGGTCGTTGGAGTTACGCAATAAGCTGAACCATGCGATAGGCTTACCTTACTACAAGATTGAAGGGCTGGCGGCAGTGCCGGGCGAGCGAGGCGATGGGCTGCTGCTTTTCGGCGTACGCGAGCAGGGGCAGCGTCATGATGACTTCTCCTATGTGAGCCGTGTAGTGGGTGCCCACTATGTGGTAAATGCGTCTGGCAATCTCGAGTTTATCGATGAGTTGCGCGAACTTTACGCTTTTGAACCGACTGATCATGAAGGGGTAGCGATTGAGTGCGGGTTGTCGAGCCTTGAGTATGACCCTTACCACCACCGGCTTTATCTGATGACCAGTTTTGAGACGGAGGTCGATAACGTCGCCCGCATTGGTGGCTACCTATGGCTGATGGAGCTGGATAACCTCACCACTGGCGAGCCACCTGCCTTGATCCGTTGGATGGACGGCTCCCCGTTTGAATTCGAGCACAAGGCTGAAGGGTTGGCCGTGCTGGATCATGAGCGTGTCTTTGTGGTGTACGACAATGACCGTGAAATGGGCGTGGGCAGCATCGACGAGCGTGATGAACGCCATGCCAGCGAAGCGCTTTATACGCTTTTGCATATGGAGTAACGCCCGCATGCTATCAGACTAGCATTAAGAAAAAAGGCACCCAAGCGGGTGCCTTTGGCGTTTCTTATGAGGGGGTTAGAACTCTTCCCACTCCTCTACTTCATGCTTTTGCTGGGCGGCCTGTGGGCGGTGGCTAGATGCTTGGGGTAAAGAAGTCTTTGCGCGTGCTTGATGCGCTGCCGTATAGGGCAGTGCTGAGTTCTCGGTGGCGCCATCACTGAGCACAAACTCGCTCATTAACTGATCCAGACTGCGGGCGTTGTCGCGCATGGAAGCGGCAAGGTTCGCACTTTGGCTGACCATGGCGGCATTCTGCTGGGTCATCATATCCATCTCGGCCACGGCGGTGTTGACCTGCTGGATACCGGTCGTCTGCTCTCGTGCACCTGCGGCAATTTCGGCAATCACATCAGATACCTGGGTGACACTGTGGCGGATCTCCTGCATTCGCTCAGCCGCTGCCTTGACGATGTCGCCGCCTTCTTTTGAGTGGCTAACGGACATATCGATCAACGCACGAATATCGTGAGCAGCAGAAGCCGAGCGACTGGCGAGGGTGCGCACTTCGCTGGCGACCACGGCAAACCCGCGGCCCTGTTCACCGGCACGGGCGGCCTCTACCGAAGCGTTGAGTGCCAATATATTGGTCTGGAACGCAATCGAATCAATCAAGCCAATGATATCGCTGATCTTGTTGGCCGAATCACTGATGGCCGCCATCTTGGCTTCCATCTGGTTCATGGATTCAGTGCCACGTTCAGAGGCATTGGCAGCCTCTAGTGCAAGGCTATTGGCTTGTTCAGAGGCCTGAGAAGTGTGCGCCACTGTGGAGTGGATTTGCTCCATGGAGGCGGAGGTTTCCTGAAGGTTGGCGGCTGCTTGTTCGGTACGCGATGAAAGCTCCTGCGTACCATCGGCCATATCGCTAGCGTCCGATAATACCGTGCGCGCGTTTTGGCGTACTTCCTGAAGTGTGGACTGCATACGTTCCACAAAGGCATTGAAGCCATGGGCGAGGTCGCCAATTTCATCCTGCGTCTTGGCTTCCAGGCGCCGTGTCAAATCACCTTTGCCCTGGGCAATATCCGCCATGGCATTGGCCGTCTGCTTGATCGGTGCGAGCGCGCGTCGAGCCGCGAAGGCCACGATGACCAACAAGAGGATAAGCAGCAGCGCACCAGCAATGAGTAGTGATTGAAGCAGGTCGCTGGTAACCGCGGTGAAAGTGCTGACAGGCACATTGACGCCGACTACCCATGAGGTTCCTTCTACCGGGCTCCACATGATGGCGTCCTGTTGCCCGTTAGGCAGGGTGACCACGCCGGACCCGGCGGTTCCATTCAGCATTTCCTGGCTCAGGCCATCCATTCCCTGGTAGCCATGCTGGTCGGCATCGGTGAAGTTCAGCGTCATTCGTGCTGCTTCATCAGGGTGGGCGATGACCTGCCCTTGGCTATCGATCATCCACCCGTAGCTACCTTCCCCGACATCAATGGCCGAGGTGATATCCGAGACCGCCGCCATGGAAACGGTCATGCCCAGCAGGCCTACCCGGTTGCCGCGATCATCGAAGACCGTGTCGGCCACGATCGCAGTGGGCAGGCCGCTCACCATCGACACCACCGGATCAATCAGCAGACTATCGCTGGTGCCCTCGGTAACCAGTGTCTTGAAATAGGAGCGCTCCGTGACATCCAGCTCCACGCCCGCGTGGGTCAAAGTAGCACCAGAGGCATTGCTAAAAAACAGTGATTCGATGGTGGTTCCGGCAGGGTGGCGTTTTGCCAGCCAGTCCAGATGATCGTTGATGGGAATGTCCGCCGCCAGCCGTTCGTCTTGAGCCAATACGGCGATCCAATCGCGGTGGCCTTCAACCCAACGGCTGATCTCATCTGCCCGTGCTTCTACCTGTTTGGTACTGGCATTTTCCACCAGATCCGTGACTGCCCGGTTCAACTGTTGATTGACGACAATACCCAGAATGACAGCCACCGCTAACAGCGGAATGGCGACAGCAGCCAGCAGTTTCTGCGTCAGTGAGAGACGAGAAATTTTTTTCATTTGTTGCCTCGATGTGTTGGCCAGTAGCAGGTTACTGTCGATAAGGCAGTGCCGTACTCTGGCTGTTTTATGGTTCCCTGGAAGTTCTCTTACTACCGCTACTTATTAACGGCTGCTAATATTTAAACTTAAATCTAAAACATTTTTTGTAACATCTTTTTTAATTTAATCGTTATTTTTACCTAAAAAGAGGCAGCAAAAGTTATAGTTTAAAATAACTAAAGCGGCCTAGCTTGCCTGCTTTATCGCTAATGACTTTATATAGCTACAACTCATTTCGGTTTTTTCCACGATAAAGACGCACAATATCGGCCATGACTGCTAATGCAATCTCGGACGGTGTTTTGCTGCCTAAATTGAGACCAATAGGCATGGTAATCCTTTCCAGCTGAGTGTCTTTCAGGCCACCGGAGCGCAATAGCCGTGCTGCTCGCTGTTGCGACGTTTGCTGAGACCCCATCACGCCAATGTAAAAGGCGTCCGTTCGGACGGCCTCGATCATCGCTAAATCATCGATACGCGGGTCATGGGTCAAGGCCACAACGGCAGTATTGGCATGGCAACCGCCCGAGGCAATAAACACTGAGGGCAGTACCGCCTGCACTTCCACTCCGGCGACAGCAAAGTTTTGCCTAGCTTCGTCTCTGGGATCGCAGACAATCACTTCAAAGCCAAGCGTTTGGGCAAACAGGGCGCATGGCGCAGAGACTGAGGAGATCCCGGCGATAATTAGCCGTAGCGCAGGGCCTATGCGAATATTGACGCTAGCTGTATCGAAAGTAACGGTGGGGTCGGTGTTACTCGATGGGTTAAAACGCTTGCCGCTGCCATCCAATTTTATACAGCGGGTTAGCGGTTGGCGACCCAGTAGCGTGGCATGCATCACTTCTAGGTGAGTGAGGTTTTCGGTGTTTGGCGCTAGCCGTTCAACCAACACTTCAAGGCTGCCACCGCAGGGTAAACGAATATTTGCTGAACCAGCGTCACCGCCATAGTGCACCCGTTGAACCGGTTCGTTAAACTCGCCATTTTGAAGCCTTGCGATAAAGTCTTCTTCCACACAGCCACCCGACAGTGATCCCAGATAGTCTCCCGTCGAACAAGCGACAAGCATGGCACCCGGTTCTCTGGGGGATGAGCCGAAGGTTTTCAAAACCGTGCAGAGCCAAACGGTCAGTCCCTGATTGGCCCATTTCAACGCGCGTTCGATAACCTGCAGATCAAGGTGGTGCATTAACTGATTGCCTCCATGGGGAGTCGAAAGGAGGCTTTAACTGCGTTGCGAATAGTCTCAGGGGTAAAAGGGGGATGGGTAAAACGTACCCCCGTGGCATCAAAAAGCGCATTGGCAATCGCAGGAGCACCGGGCAGCGAGGCGGATTCTCCAACGCCGAGCGGGGGCAGTTCAGGGCGATCAAGCAGCATGACGTCGATGGGAGGAAGCTCCGAGAAACGCAGAATGGGGTAGCCGCCCCATTCTCTGCTGGTCGGTAAACCATCCTCAAAGGTTACCCGCTCCTTTAAAGTGCGGCTGAGCATCTGGATCACATTGCCATGCACCTGATGGCGAACGCCGGCGGGGTTCACCATCAAGCCCGCATCCTGACCTACATATAAGTTCTCGACGACAACCCGCCCACTCTTCACATTGACTTTAAGTTCAATCACCCAGGCGGCGAGCGCGGCGCCAAAACCTGGGAATTTACTATGCACGTACTGGGCGTAAGCGAAGCCTCGGCCGTAGCGCCACTCGCCATCGTTTCTCGGATTAGCGTTGGCGGTGCTGGGTTTCCAGTTCGCACGTTCGGCTAACGCTTCGACAAGCTCGCAAGCGCGGTTATCGGCTAAGTAGCGCAACCGGTAGGTGACAGGATCTTCATCCGCCAAGTAGGCGAGTTCATCAATATAGCTTTCGTGGGCGAAGGTGCTGGGCAGCGCCGAGACACCACGCAGCCAGGAGGCACGCACCAGGGTTGGAACGTCGTCGCACACTATTTGGCGATGAGGGTAGCGGTAGGGCGGCACCGACGTTCGATCACCCATTTCAAAGGGGATATCAATCGGTGAGGCAGCACCAGTCAGCAGTAGTGCCAGGGTGGGCGCACTGTTAGAGGGGTAGCGCGTATTAAAGCGATAGCCTGCTGGGCTGCCATCGGCGTTTAAGCCGCCCTGGATGGCCATATACTGAGCAGCCCCTTTAGGCTCCCAGGTGTGCTCCTGCTCACGGGTTAGTTGCACGCGGACAGGACGGCCCACCGCCTGAGACAGCAGCACGGCATCCGCGCCAACGTCGTCGGCGCAGTTGCGGCCATAGCAGCCCGAGGTTTCCATGCGGGTAATGGTGATAACGCCTTCGTCCAAACCGGTAAGGCGGGCGAGGTCGGCGCGCAGGCTGTGTGGATTTTGGGTGCCCGACCATACGTGAAGGCCATCTTCGTTGGCATCGGCGACGGAGCACGAAGGGCCAATGGAGCCATGCAGCTGGAAAGGCCACACATAGTGACGATTGAGCGGATGTTGTGCGGTGGCCAGAGCGCTGTCGAGATCACCCTCTTTGAGGAGGATGCGCTGCTTGCTGGGCAGGTCGAGCAGTGCTTGCTCTATATTGTCCAGCTGAGGCAAGCCCTTGATCGGACGCCACTGGATCTTTAGTTGTTTGGCTGCGGCGGCAGCCTGCTCTTCACGCTCGGCCACTACGCCAACAAAGTCACCGACCACCACGACACTTACCACACCTGGCAAATGCGCCACAGAGCTTTCATCTACCGCGATTAAACTGTTGCCAATAAAGTCGCCGCTATCATGGCCTACATAAGGCGGGCGAATCACTCGCCCATGCAGCATGTTGGGAAGGCGTAGGTCGTGGATAAAGGTCAATTGCCCGGTGGCCTTGGCGGGTATATCCACGCGGGAGGTCGATTGGCCGACCAGGGTATAATGGCTGACCGGCTTAAGCGGCACCTCATCGGCAAGCTTTAATGCATGACGGGTGCCTAGCAGTAACTCCCCAAAGCTAACGGATGAGCGGTTATTATCACTTGGCGTAATAGCGCCGTTCTGGCAGCTAAGTAGCGAGTGCTCGGTGTCAAAGTGCTTTGCTGCCAGTGTTAATAGATACTCCCGCGCCTGAGCCGCAGCTCGGCGTAAAGGCTCGGCAGTGATCTGAATCGATGCACTGGCAATGGTGGGGCCTTGGTTGGGGGCTTCAACGGAGTTGCCCAGCACCATAGTGACGCTGTCGAACGCGACGCTAAGCTCTTCTGCGACAATTTGAGCGAGCGCCGTGCGTATGCCAGTGCCCAGGTCTACGTGGCCGTTGAAAGCCACGATATGACTATCGCTCAGCACGGCAATGAATATCTCAGGCTCACGTGGGGTAAAGTTTGAGTGTGTACCTGGCTGTCCAGGCGCGGGCTTGGGAGGCATAACCGGGTCGCGATAGATCACCAGAACATCAGACCCATACAGCAGTGACTCTCTTGTATAGTCTGATTTATCTGCCATGTCTGCCTCCCACGCTAGTGTTTAAGATGATCAGTGCGGATGAATTTTAGGTGATGAAAGAGCGATTACTAAGGTAAAATTATAGCGTGTACGCCATAAAAGCATGATGAATTGATCCAGCGCAAGGAGTATTTCATACGTTGATGCATCATTTTGTTAACCAGTGCCATACTCGATACACGACGTCGCCAATAGATTAAGGATATGGAATGACAACGGATCGTGCGTTCAAACACTCGTCTTCCGGCGAGCACTCTACGCCTTCAGAGCAAGGGTATGATTTCTCTGAGCAAGTAGGGCATCTACTGCGTAAAGCCTACCAGCGGCATACGGCTATTTTTCAGCGCTACAGCAGCGATAAACAGCTCACGGCCATCCAGTTTGTCACGCTGTGCACGGTGATGGAGCGTGGCCCCAGCTCGTTAACCGATATCGTCAACGCCACGGCGATTGATCCCGCCACTATCCGTGGCGTCATTAAACGCCTTAAAGCGCGGGGGTGGATCTCGCTAACCACCGACCCCAATGATCAACGCAAAGTCATGGTCGTGATCACTGGGGCCGGGGAGACATTAGTCGAGGCTATGGTGCCCAGTGCCAAGCAAATTAGCGATCAGACCATGAAAAATCTCAACCCGGCAGAGCGGGTTGCCTTAATGCATCTGCTGGAAAAAATGAACGCGGACTGATTACTCAACAGAGACGTCCGCTTCATCTGCGTTTTCGGATACTCCTAACGCTTCATTAAGTATCCCAGTGTTTCATCCAGTCCAATCACATCGCCATATTTGCTATCGATATCAAACAGGTTAGCTTCATGGGGCGCGGGGTGACGGTCACCCACGCAGTCACGCACGACCATCACCCGAAAGCCGTGCTGTACGCCGTCAACGGCGGTGGCGCGAATGCAGCCACTGGTGGAGCAGCCGGTAATGATGAGTGTATCGATACCCATGGCGACCAGCGTGGAGGCCAGCGAAGTACCGAAGAAGGCGCTGGCATACTGCTTGGTCATCACCAGCTCATCTTCATGGGGAGTCACTTCAGGGCAGAACTCGGCGTAAGGGTTACCTGCCACCATCGCCCGCATGACCGGCGCTTTCTTCACCCAAATGCCGCCATCAATTTGATCCGGAGCGTGATAAAGGATGTTGGTGTGGATAACAGGCGTGCCAGTGCGCCGTGCGGTATTGAGTAGCGATGGCATATTGGCCACCGCATCCACGACGCCCTGAGCAAATAGCGGTGAGCCCGGTGTGGTGTAGCCTTGCATAAAATCAACCACTAGCAGCGCGGGCGATTTGCCAAAGCCGATACGCCCATCCCATACGCCTCGGTAGTTGTCCGTGGCAGTGTTATCGCTTTCGCTAACGCTGTTCTCTGTCGTATGTGGCGACATGGTCCTCTCCTCAATCAGCACCTGGTCTCGTTAGTAAGCCCCAGACAAGAGCGCGCCTGCACCCGGTACGATGGGTTCTAAGTCGAGTGCCTTGAGCATGGCGTAGGTAGTCGCGATAGCGGCAGTCACCACTGGCTTGCCGGTCAAGGCTTCGACCTTAGCGACGGCAGGTAGCGAGGGCATTTGCACGCAGGCAGAAAGCACGATGGCATCCACATCGCTTAAATCAAGGCTGGCAACAATCTCGGGAAGATTGGCGGGATCGTGGCGAGCGACATCCAGGTTATTGGGGATCTCAAGAGCCCGGTAGTCGAGCACGTCAATGCCTTCCTGACGGATGTAGTCCACCACCATTTCGGTCAGCGGCTTCATGTAGGGGGCCACTACCACCACGCGCTTGGCTTTCATCACACCCAGGGCATCAACCAGAGCACCGGCGCTGGTGACCACCGGCGTGTCGCAGCCGTTCTCTTCGGTGCGGCTGCGCAAACGCTTTTGTGACTCTCGGTGGTAGCCGGGCCCCATCGCCATAATGGCAACCAGGCAGGCATATCCCATCACATCCACCGCTGCATCAGAAAGCTCCAGGGCGCAGCGATCCGACTCTGCGTCCATGGCAGCCAGCTCGTCCTTGCTGACGTTCTTCATACGCATGCGGCTGGAGTGGAAGGTAAAGCGCTCCGGGCGGATTAGTTGCCGCGCCGTAAGCATGGCGGGTATTTCGGTTTCCATGGTGATATTGGAACTGGGGACGATCTGGCCGATGCGGTATGTTTTGGTCGTGGAATTGTTAGACATAGTGCTGTGATTCATGATCATTGGCCTTTGTTAGAGTTGTGTGCCCAGGAAGTCTTCAAACGCGGCAAAAAAACCGTCGAAGTCATCCCAGGGAATCATGTGACCCGCTTGTTCCGCGGTAGAAATACGAACCGTCGGTAGAAGGGCGCATATTTCGGCGCGATCTTCATCCTGGATAACACCGCCTTTGCCTGCACACATCAGCAGCGTGGGCACTTTGATGCCGGGGAAATCCTGGTGGATATCGACGCTGTGGAACTCTTCAAACGCCTGAACGATGGCGGGCTCAAAGCAAGTATGTAACCACTCGGCGCGCAACCGCAGCTGCTCGTCGCTCCAGGTGGGGCAGTAGTGGCGCATAGTCTCGATATCGGCACCACGTGTGCAGTCGCGAATCGAATCCACGTACCAGGGCAGCTTGCTGGGGTACTCCCGGCGGCCGGGCCCTGAAACCGGTGGGTCGATAAGTACCAGTTTGTCGATTCCCTTGGCGCCGCGACTCATGGCGCGTAGCGCAAAGCGCGCACCCATGGAGTGGCCCGCCAGAATGACATTGTTCAGGCCCAGCGCATCGATAAAGGCGATCACATCGTCGGCGCAAGTGTCGGTGTCATAATCGAGCTCGGGCCCGGTAGACGACAAGCCGCGTCCACGGACATCCAGCACATAAGTGTCGAAGTGCTGACCGAGCCGCTCGGCCACAAAACGCCAAGTGATGGCCGGGCTGGTAATGCCTGGTATCATTACCAGCGGCTGGCGCGAGGTCTCGGCGCTGTCACTGAAGCGCAGGTAGTGCTGACGAATACCATTGGCGTGCACGTTGGCGCCATAGAGATAGGTGCTGCTCATGCTGGGCTCCCTTGACTGGTTGGTTGCTTCAGCGGTACTTCAAAGGGGTCATAGGCGAATACCCAGGCCGGGTCTTCGTCTTCCCGTAACCAGGTATTGTCGTGGGAAACCTGCTGAACCCGCGAGGCGCGTTCAAAACGGTTGGTGCGGTAAAGTTCGAATGCCTGCTGGTAGTTCTCGGCGCCCACTTCCTCCAGGCAGCGTACCAGCATGGCGGCATCCTCGATGGCCATGGCAGCGCCCTGGGCCATATGAGGCTTCATCGGGTGGCAAGCATCGCCCAGCAGCACCAGTCGATTTTCATGCCACAGTGGCAGCGGGTTGCGCTCCAGCAAGGGCCATTTGGTGACGGTTTCAGTGCAGTCAATCAGCGCTTGTACGGTGGGGTGGTAACCCTCGAATGCTTTGCGCATCTCTTCCCGTGAGCTGTCGACGAAGGAAGTGCCGTGGTTCCAATCGGGTTCAGGCACGCCGGTCACGTAGTAATACTCCTTTTCGTCGCCGGTCACGAAGTACACCATCATGTGCCGGTCTTCCGACCACCACTTCACGCAGGCTTCGAAATCCAGGTCATATGCCTTGAGTTTTTCGGCAGAGATAATTGCCCGGTGAGCGACCCAGCCGCTATAAATCGGAGCCTCTGGGCCCAGTAGCTTCTCGCGCAGCCGCGAATTGACACCGTCTGCGCCGATTACCAGGTCGGCCTCTTCCGTCGAGCCGTCAGCGAAGGTCATGACGACCTTGTTGCCGCTGTCGTCGACATCGACCAGGCGCTTATCGAAATAGAGGTTGTCCTGGTCGAGCGTGCTGACCATCAATTCGTGCAGATCACCACGGTGTACGGTGATGTAGGCCGCCCCATAGTTTTCGCGAGCAAACTCGCCTAGCGGGATGCGAGACTGATACTCGCCGGTCATACCGTTGCGGCTGAACCAGCAATCGGGGTGTGAGCCCATGGCATTGAGCTTCTCTTCAATACCAATGCGGCGCATTACTTTCATCACGTTGGGGCCAAGGTGAATGCCTGCCCCAAGGCGCGCAAACGCGGGTGCCTGTTCGTACACCTTGGTGGGGTAACCCGCTTTCTGCAGTAGCGCGCCTGCAGCGGCGCCGCCAAGACCAGCACCAATGACGGCTATGGTGGGTTTATTGTTCATATCCTGGTTTCCTCGCTGTTTTATTCGCCTATCGCTCGTTTCTTCACGCAACACCTATCTTCACGCAACACCTAGGGGGAACTGACATGGTTGACTGCCTTGTGAGGTGTTTCTAAATGTGTTCGTGAATGCTATAAAACAACGTATACACCATTTATTTTTTGGTCAAGAATTAGTTTCGAAATTATTTTTTAACGCAAACAATGCGATATTTTTAAATAAGTATATGAATTTAATATGTTTATCGTTGTTTTTTTGGTTTTATGTAAAAACTTGAAAAACGCATCCATTGAGTGCTATACGTTTATTAGGCTTATTTTTATAGCGTATGCACCTTTAATGCTCGATGGGTATTAGCTCTGCACTTGGCTGGTGCAAGTCGATTAGCAGTATGTGAAAGGTAGATGAAAATAGGCGGGTTTAAGGTGCTACGAAGCGTTTTTGGCAGGCAGTATTTATTAGTAATATCTAAGTCATATCCAAGCCCTATCCAGAGCAAGAGGGCGGGCTTAACAATAACGATGATGATCCCCTATGACGCTAAAGCTAACTATCAATGGGCAAGAACGCGAGCTGGCTGTGCCGCCGCAGACACCATTGCTCAATGTGTTGCGTAACGACCTGGCGCTCAATGGGCCTAAGTATGGCTGTGGTTTGGGTGAGTGTGGGGCATGCAGCGTATTGATTGATGGCATGGCCGCACGCACCTGCGTGCTGCCCGTGTCTGCTGCCGTTGGTCATGAGGTCACCACCCTTGATGGTCTTTCCCAGGGCGGTGAGTTTGACCCTGTACAACAAGCCTTTATCGATGCTCAGGCAGCCCAGTGTGGCTACTGTTTGAACGGTATGATCATCACTGTTCGTGCGCTGCTAAATCATAATACCCAACCCTCTGCGCAGCAGATTCGCACCGCTTTAGAGCATAACCTCTGTCGATGTGGCACCCATGTTGAAATTCTGCAGGCAGCGGAGCGTGCCGTCGTCATTAACGCGGCCGCGTTGCAGGAGGCTCCTCATGAGTGAAGGGTCGATGCTCCATGGCCAGCAAAAACAGGCCGGCATTCCCGCGCTGCTAGCGCAGGCACGTTTTGGTGTTGTCGTGCGTCCACCTTACTACTGGTGGAATGGTGAGCGTTTTGAGAGTGATCGCTTAGTTGGCGTCGATAGCAGCCGCATTGCCTCAATATCTGAATCTGTTGAAGTCGTGGTGGAAGGGAATTTTGTGGGGGTGGTTGCCGATAGTTTGGCCTTGGCGACCGATGCCGCTAAACAACTGAAGGTTGAGTGGCAGGCCGTTCAACAGGCACCCGGAAAAGCTACTTATAGCGATCAAAAGCCCTCTGAATCGCCTCTTGTTAAGCCTAGCCAGTCGTACATGCACTCGAATCATGCGTATAGCTGGCCGAGTCGCATGCGCTGGGGCAATCACCCCAGCTGGGTAATTGCCGATTGTTGCGACCAACAATTGAGTGTGTGGGGGCAAACTGTCACCCCAGCGGCGCTTAAACAGGATCTAAGCCGGTTAACCGCGCTGGATATTAGCCAGATTGAGCTTTACAGCGCCGATGGTAAACACGCATCAAATCAGGCCTCAGGGTTGGGTCGCCATTGCGGTGACGATGCCGCCGTGGATGCGGCGTTGATGTCGCGGACGGTGGGTGGCCCGGTAGCCGTTTGGCTCGATGCCCGCTACGCCAAAGATGTTCATGCATTGGGCCAAGCACAGCGAATTACCCTAAACGCGGATATTGCCAGTAGTGGTGAGATAGCCCGTTATCACTATCAGCAGGCCAATCTCACTGGTGAGGTGGCTGCCGTAGGGTTGTTGTTAAGTGGTAGGGCCGCGATCACAGCGTCTAGCGCTGAGGCCTCCACCGGCGAGCAAGACACAACGCCGTTCTCGCCCTATGTATTTCGCGACCAATACCTTGCCGCACGCTCCCAGCCAGACTCGCTCTCCACCAATTCCACCTTGATGGGTATACAGCAGACGTTCGCTCGGGAATCTTTTTTAGATGAGGTTGCCCGCGAGAGTGACCAAGACCCTGTCGCGCTGCGACTTCGCCACCTTGACGATGCGCGTGGCATAGAGCTGATTGAGTCCGTTGCTAAACGGGCCGAGTGGCAAAGGGCGTTCAATCCATCAGCGGACTCTTTACCTCAGGAACTATTGTGCGGGCGGGGTTTTGCCTACTCCCAACTACCTGACCGCGAACAACGCGTGGAATCGGGAGTGCGCTCTGCCTGGATTGCCGATGTGGAAGTCAATCGTGTTACCGGCGATGTTCAGCTTACCCGTTTGGTAGTTGGTCAGGATGTCGGCTCTGATGTGGATACTGATCGCCTTCAGCAAACGCTACAGGCCCGGGTCTTGGGTGAAGCGCGCCCCCTTTTGGGGCAGGCGCCCAGCTTCGACGAATGGGGTGACGGCAGTCGTACGCTGACTAAAAGTGAATATTCAGCAGGATTACCAACCACCGCTTCTTCGCCAAGCCCTGTTGAGGAAGGTGTTAATCAAACCGCCGGTGAAGACGTATTAACCGGTGCGGAGCTATCGCCGGGTGTTGCGGTAATAGCCAATGCGCTTTTTGATGCCACTGGCCTGCGTTTTCGCCAACCACCGTTTACCGCCAAGCGCGTGCGCCAGGCACTCGAAGCTTCGTCCACCGAGGAGGCAGGGCGCCCATCTAAATTGAAACCGCCTCGGTCAACGAAACGGCGCTGGTTAGCCGCAGCAGCGTTCACCACCATTGCGGGCACTGCGGCCATGGCATGGCCGTGGAAAGGGGCCATTGCGCCTGTCTCACGGCCAGCCGCCAACCTTTATTCCGCTGAGACCATTGAGCGCGGACGACTCGTTGCGGCTGCAGGTGACTGCGCGGCGTGTCATACCACAGAAGGTGGCGTGACCAATGCAGGCGGGCGTGGGTTTGAGACGCCTTTCGGGACGCTCTACAGCACGAACATTACGCCGGATGAGGCGACGGGGATTGGTCAGTGGTCTTACGCAGCCTTTGAGCGCGCCATGCGCCACGGCATTAGCCGCGATGGCAGCCACCTTTATCCCGCGTTCCCCTATACGGCGTTTGCCAAGACCAGTGATGCCGATTTACAGGCGCTTTACGCCTACTTAATGGCTCAGCCTCCCGTGTCGACTGAAAAGACCGCCAATGCGCTCACCTTCCCTTTCAATGTGCGCAGCTTAATGGCGGGCTGGAATACGCTTTATCACGATGCAACGCCTTTCCAGCCTGACCCCATGCAAAGTGAACTGTATAACAGGGGAGCCTACCTTGCCGAAGGGCTAGGCCACTGCAGCGCCTGCCATAGCCCCCGCAATGCTATGGGGGCTGAGAAAAACGGCGAGGCGTATTTTGCCGGTGCCTTTGTAGATGGTTGGGAAGCGCCACCGCTTAATTCGCTGTCGCGTGCGCCGATCCCGTGGAGTGAAACATCGCTTTACGACTATCTGCGCCACGGTGAATCTGAGCTTCACGGCGTTGCCTCTGGCCCTATGGCCCCGGTGGTAGCGGGGCTGGCTGAGCTGCCTGAATACGATGTGCGGGCTATTGCCCACTATGTGGCCGCCCAGATGCAGGCGCCAACAGGTAATAGCGATGCGGCTGTGGCGGACGCTACGCAGCGCGTGACCAGTGCAGCCGTTGGCTCAACAGAAATGGAGGCAGGGGAGCGGCTCTTCGAGGGCGCCTGCGCGGCGTGCCATGTCGATTCTGGCGTTCCTACCTTTTCGAGGGCGAGCACTAATCTGGCGCTGAATACCAATTTGCACAGCGATCATCCCGATAACGTTATTCAGTCAATTTTGGGCGGTGTTCACGCCGAACACGTTCCAGGTATTGGTAGCATGCCAGGCTTTGCCGACAGCTTTAGTAATACCCAGGTCGCTGATTTGACGACCTATCTCCGAGCGCGTTTTGCCCCAGAGAAAGCGCCTTGGCAAAAAGTAAAACAACGTATTGCAGATATACGCCAGCCTCACCACAACAACACTCACTCTACTCCCTGACGTAATAAAACGAGGTGGATTATGAAACGCAGTAAATGGATATGGCTAGTATGGGCCGTCGTCTTACTGAGCTATTTAGTGCCTTACACCCTATTGAGCGGGGTCGCGTTCTGGTACGGCAGCTTCCTGTTTTGGATGTTGGCAGGGTTGGCCATCATTGCGCTGAATGTGTTTATCACTAAAGATTTTGAGGAGCACAGCAATGACTGAGTCACTCATCTGGTGGTCCATTGCCATCTACTTATTGATCGCTATTGGCATTGCGATTATGTCTCGCCAAGGTCCTTCCGAAAGTATGTCGGGATACTTCCTGGGTAACCGACAAATGAACGGCTTTGTCTCGGCGCTGAGCTACAGTGCCACGACGTATAGTGCCTTTATGATGGTGGGCCTGGCAGGTCTTACCTATGCCGGCGGCGTTGGCGCGCTCGGTTTTGAAATCATCTATTTCGCTGGTGTCTCTCTGGTGGCTGTTTTCGGTCCCAAATTCTGGGCAGTCGGCAAGAAGTTCGGCTATGTGACGCCCAGCGAGATGCTGGGCCACCGCTACAACAGCAAACATGTGGCCATGGCTGTCTCGATTGCCAGTTGTATCTTCCTGATTCCCTACTCGGCCGTTCAGCTCGCGGGTGTCGGTTACCTGTTGCAGGGGATTACTGATGGCGCGATTACCTTTACTACCGGGGTGGTGCTGGCCACGATGATCGCCATCTTCTTCTCCTATATCGCGGGGATTCGTTCGGTGATGTGGACCGACTCGCTCCAGGCCATCATGATGGTTGTTGCCTCAACCCTGGTGGCCTTCCTGGTGATCCAGGGCTTGGGTGGTTTCGGCGCACTATTCGATACGCTGGCAACGGAACATCCGCAGTCGCTCACGGTGCCCGGCCCTGGCCTATTCAGCTTTGTCACTTTCCTGGGACTCACCATTCCCTGGTTCTTCTTTAGTATCTCCAACCCACAGGTCAGTCAACGCCTGTTTATGCCCTCCTCGCTGCGCTCCATGCGCCACATGCTGATTGGCTTCCTGGTGTTTGGTTTTATCTACACCATGGTCTCCGTACTGTGGGGTTTCTCTGCCTTAGCTGCTTTCCCAAGTCTTGCAAGTGCAGATTTAGCCACGCCCACGCTGCTGGCCTCGGAGTTTGTTCCGCCAGTATTAGGGGTGATCGTAATGATCGGCATCATGGCCGCCGCGGTCTCTACTATCGATTCGATCATGCTGACCCTGGCGTCCATGGTTTCCCGCGACGTCTATGCGAACGTTAAACCGAACGTCAGTGAAAAGCGCCAACTGCTGGTGGGCAAGTTCGTGGTGCCGGTGATTGCACTGATGGCGCTGGCCTTTGCCGAGCTGCAGCTTGACCTAATTGCGGTGCTGTCGGTGGCGGCCTCTTCGGGGCTGGTTGCCATGGTGCCCGCCCTTATCGGTGCCTTCTATTGGAAGCGCGGTACTGGCGTCGGTGCACTGGTAAGCGTGGTGGGTACCAGCGCCTTTGTACTGCTGATGTATGCCACCGGTAATTCACTGCTGGGCTTGCCCGCTGGTGTATGGGGCATTGTGGTCGCTAGTGTGCTGTTTGTTGGCGTTAGCCTTATGACCAAGCCTCATCAAGCCTCTTCGGACGCCTTCTTTACCGCCATCACTGAAGAGCTGGGTAAAAAGCGCCGTACTACCACCGATCAAGCGACGAAAGAGGCGGCTGCCTAATTGACGTTCAGCTTTGAACCGATAACACCCTAGAGCGCTTGGTGTGCCCAAAGGCGAGCACGAGCGCTCTCAGCTAACACTTCCCGGAACGCTATAGCTGTGCTTTCGCCTGGGGAGTTAGGAGACTTTATGGATCACGCAAGCTTTACTGAAATTTGCCTCCATCAGCTAAAAATGTCCGGCGTACATGAAGGCGAAAAACTCGTCGTACTGACCCAGGGCAGCGAACGCCTTGATTATGCGGATGCCTTTATGGCGGCGGGGCAGCGTTTAGGCGCCAATATGTACCACATGCGGTTACCCGCGCCGTTACCTACCGGTGGCTGGGCCGTGGGAGCAACGGGGCTTGCAAGCATGCCTGATGCAGTGGAAGCGCTTAAAAACTGCGACATGTTGATCGATTGTATTTTCCTGCTGTTCTCTCCCGAACAAATGGCGATCCAAGCCGCGGGTACGCGCATATTGACGGCGGTTGAACCGCCAGACCTGCTGGCCAGAATGTTGCCCACCAAGGAGCTAAGGGAAAAGGTTGAACTAGCCGCCGCGCTGCTGGAAAAAGCCAAAGTGATGCGCATCACCTCGCCCCATGGCACTGATGTCACCTACCAACTGAATACGTATGAGACGGTTGCTGAGTATGCCTGTACCGACGAACCGGGGCGTTGGGATCACTGGCCCTCTGGTTTTGTCTTTACCGGCGGTGATGACGATGGTGTTGATGGCACCATTGTGGTGGCACCGGGCGATATTCTGCTACCTCAGAACATGTATGTCAGAGAACCGATTACCTACACCATTGAGAAGGGCTGGATTACCGATATACGTGGCGGCCTGGATGCGGAGCTGGTGAAATCCTATATGGATAGCTTTAATGACCCGCGTGGCATGGGCATGAGTCACGTGGGGTGGGGCATGAACCCGAATGCCAAGTGGCACCGTATGGTGCCGGGCGAGTTCCCGGGTGGCATGGGGATGGAGCCGCGCAGCTTCTATGGCAACGTGATGTTCTCCACCGGCCCGAACAGCGAACTGGGCGGGTCTAACGATACCGCCTGCCATCTGGATATTCCCATGCGCAACTGTTCGCTCTTCCTCGATGATGAGCCCATTGTTATTGATGGCGATATCGTCGTAAAAGAGCTACAGATGACTCGACACTGAGCGCAAGCTTTATAGCAAAGCGAAAGGCACCCGCGGGTGCCTTTTGACGTTTGGGCCCTTCTTAAACCCTTCTTAAAAACTCATTCCCACACTGCCAGCTGGCGGCGGTGAGTGACCTGGGCCTGAGTGGCGCTTACCGGCTGTAGCCAGACTTCGGTGCCGGGGAGGCACTGGGAGAGCATTGCGCAGGCACTGGGGGTGAGTGCGCCGATGCGTGGGTAGCCGCCGATCGTCTGGCGGTCATTCATCAGAACGATCGGCTGGCCGTCGGGGGGTATTTGTACCGCCCCCAGGGGAATGCCTTCCGAAATTACCCCTTCCAGCTTGCTGTTAAGTGCTTGGCCGGTCAGACGAATACCCATACGGTCAGCACGTTGATCGACTGTCCAGGGCTGGTTGAACGCTTGGTAAAGGCTGCGGCCGGCAAAGTGGGCTACCTGGGAGCCCAGCACCAAGGGAAGCTGGCAGCGCTTTTGTGGCATGGATAAACCAGCATTGTCAGGCAATCGACGGGTTGGTGGTGTATCGCCTTGCCAGCTCAGCTGATCGCCGGTTTGCAGTGGCTTGCCGTCTTCATGCAGGCCACCGATCATTTCCCGCGCGGTGCAGGCGCGGCTACCGAGTACTTTCGGGGCCTGGAGCCCGCCGGGAAAGGCCAGATAGGCGCGTAGCCCGGAACGCGGCTGGCGAAACACTAGGCTTTGCCCGGCTTTGAGGGTAAAGCACGCGTTAGAGGCGAACGGCTCGCCGTCGATGCGAGCATCGAGATCGGCCCCTGTCAGCGCAAGGCAAACGTCGCTGTTTGCTTCCAGCGTCAGGTTGCCGCCCATAACGATCTCCAGCGCCGCGCTGTTCAGCGGATTGCCCAGTAGCCAGTTGGCCCAGCGAAACGAGATCCAGTCGGCGGCGCCGCTCTGGGTAACGCCCAGATGGCCGACACCAAAGCGTCCCGCGTCCTGAATCAGGGCAAGCGGTCCAGCCTGTTTGACGGTGATGCTGCCCTGGCTCATGCGCGCTCCTCCAAAGGGGTGGTATCGCCACCGGCGGCTTCAAACTCAGCTTTGGAAATGGCAGTGAAACGTACCTTGTCACCTGGACGGAATAGTGGTTCACCGAGCCGGGCGTACTCAAGCAGAGGAACCGCCGTGCGACCCAGGATATTCCAGCCACCGGGCGAGAGCAGTGGATAGATGGCTGTCTGCCGATCGGCGATGCCCACGCTCCCGGCCGCTACGCGACGTCGCGGTGTCTTCAAGCGTGGCGTGGCCAGGCTTTCATCCACCAGTCCCATAAACCCGTAACCGGGAGCAAAGCCGAGGGCGAACACGCAATAGTCGTGGCCGCAGTGGCGCTTGATCAATTGCTCCACGCTTAACCCTGCACGCTTGGCCACCTGCGAAAGCTCAGGGCCAACGCTCTCGTCGTACCACACCGGAATTTCATGTAGCTGGCCGTTTTGGGTATCGGCGGGCTGTAAATCTTTAAGCGCTTCGCGGGCGAGGGATGTGGCCTCGACAAAGACCATGGCCCGGCAATCATAATGAATCAACAGCGTCGTGTAAGAGGGAACAAGGTCGATCAGCGCCTCGCCGAAGGCGTGACGCAGGGCGGCATCGGCCGCCATGATCCAGGCCATGTTGCGCTCGTCTATGGTATCGAACAAGCGTAACGTTAGCGCATCCATGGCAGCGGTTTCAAGGCGCAGATTCACGCGGACTCCAACGCTTTGAAAGCATCACGGATGGCACGTACGGCCGCAATTGATTCGGGGTTGTCGCCATGCACGCAGAGCGTATCGCAGGGCAGGTGAAGCGCGGTGCCGTCACGGGCGGTCAGGGCTTCTCCCTTGGCCAGTGCAATAGCCTGGGCCACGATAGTCGCTTGGTCATGATGCACCGCACCTTCTAAGCGGCGTGATGCCAGATGGCCGTTGGCTTCATAAGCGCGGTCGGCAAAGGTCTCGAACCACAGCGTGATACCCATTCTGGCGGCCAGTTCGCGGTGCGGCTCGGTATTGGCGGTCGCCATCACCATCAGCGGGAGGCTTGCATCAAATGCGCGTACAGCGCGCATCGCGCCTTCCAGCAGCTCAAGGTTGGCGGCCATATCGTTATACATGGCACCGTGGGGCTTAATGTAGCTAAGCTCAGCACCTTCAGCGCGACAGATGCCTGCAAGTGCGCCCGCCTGATAAAGAATCATGTCCTCGACTTCAGCCGGCGAGCAGGCCATGGAGCGTCGGCCAAAGCCGATTAAATCGGGATAGCCTGGGTGGGCGCCGATGCGCACGTCATGCTTGGCCGCCAATGCGACTGTGTGGCGCATGACATGGGGGTCGGAGGCGTGATAGCCACAGGCGATATTGGCGCAGTCAACAAAGGGCATCACCTCTGCATCCAACCCAAGGGTCCAGTTACCGAAGCTTTCGCCCATGTCGCAGTTGAGTAGGGGGAGTTTTTTGTCGGTCATTATGTACTCTCCTGGTGATCGACGTCGTTGATATACGCAGATGATCGGCAGCGAATGCCAATCATTTTAAGTTGCCCGCCTACTGGGACAGCGTCATCGCCTGGTAATACCGATAAGCACTCATGATGGTTTCGTACTGCACCTGATGCGCCATGATGAAATCGTCATCGTAGATAGTTTCATCCGGATATTCGGTAATTAGCTGCAACGGCGTCAGCTGATCGTCATCGCGTGTCAGCAGGTAAGGAATGCCATGGCTAATATCGAATTCTAGACGACCCGCGTGGGCTTCAAAGATATCAATTTGTTTACGGTTATAATCAACCAGCCCGGGTACCGTGGCGAGATGCTGGGTGACACCGGCAAGAAGTGCTTCTGCCTGGGTTTTCCACGTTTGGTGATAGCGAACGATAAGGAAAAAACCCTTGGGGATGGACCATAGTTCGAAGTTGCGTGGCACATAGCCGGTCAGCGGGCGCGTCCATTCATGGGCGGGATAGCCATGAAGATTAATATGCAGGTTAGCGCCACTCATTGCCTTGGCGCGTTCGCGAATCGCAAGCTCGAAACCGGCGGTAGGCGGCTGAGCCTGAAGATCATTGCCAAACGCCGTATAGCGGGCAGCATGATGCATGTGTGTGGGCTGCTCGGCGATGAGGCGCTGCTGGAGATGATAGCCGTCAGGGTTTTCCAACGGCGAAAGCACAAAGTGCGACGTGGGCCGCGAGGCCAGTTCACGCCCGGCACGCAACGCGCCGACGATGCCCGAGGTTTCGTTGGCATGTTGGGCCGCGCTGATCATCACCGCGCGGTCACTGCCCTTACGATAGCGAGCCGACAAGATTCGCCCGCTGCGGCTCTTGGTGGTGATAGCGTCACCGTCGATGGCTTCCAGCAGGTTGGTTATCTGTTGAACGCCCGGCGCACGCGGCGCTTTGATAAGCGCGACCTCTGCCGTCGCGTGTGCCTGTGCGATACACAAAGGGCGCAGCGTAATCGAAATGGACGGCGTCATATCAATACGGGTACGTATCTCGGGGACAATTTGCCCCGGCTGGATCGAGCGGTCGCCCAGAGGTAAACCGGCAAGATGCTGGTAGTACTCCAGTAGCGAGAAGTAGAGATCTTCGTGCAGCCCTTCGGCAAGGCTGATGTGCTCCTTGCCGAAAAGTAACAATGTATCCTGGCAGGGCAGGTTAACGCTGATATTCAACTCTTCGAAGAAGGGCTGTTGGGCAGGCCAGGATGCTTGGGTGACCGTTTGCATGGCCAGCTCGAAGAGTTGGGCGTAATCGCAGGTATAAAAAGCGCTTTCGCTCTCTCCCTGAGCAGTACGCCACTGTACCCAGCCACAGGGTGAAAGCTGTTGGGTATCAACATGATCGATATGGCAGCGATTGGGCGCCGCTACCTCGATGTGTTCGAGCCTGCCGTCAGTGTGGGTGAGCGTCAGCTCATAGTAATAGAGTGCAGTTTGCGCCTCACAAGCGACGGCCTCCCAGGTAAGCGTCACGTCGCCTTCAGTAAGCCCTGCCAGTGGATAGGCTTCCAGCAGAAAACGCTGAGGCGCTTTCTGGGGGGCTGGGTAGCGAATATGAATCGCGCGAAGTGGACGCTCGCTCAGTGTTTCGATGAAGAAGTGCACCAGCGGTTTGTAGGCACTCAGAAAACGCGCCTGGATACCGTGAGCCGCTAACGCCTGTTCAGCTGCCTGCCTGGCGGCTAAATCATCAAATACCCAGGCGCTTAAGTGATCACCCGCGGAAAGTTGCTGCTGGTACTGGGCTACGAGCGCATCTACGCTGCGCTCTAGCGTGGTTTCCAGAAGTATCCTCATCGTGAAGTCCGCCCTGTTGGGTCGAGTGCATCACGCAGCCAATCGCCCAATAAATTAAGGCCTAAAACGGTAAGCAGAATCGCGAGCCCAGGGAAAACGCTGACCCACCAGGCTGTTTGCAAATAGTTGCGGCCTTCGGCCAGCATGCCGCCCCAGCTTGGAATAACCGGATCGATCCCCAGCCCCAGAAAGGTCAGGCTACTTTCCAGCAGAATATTGTTCGCCACGTTGAGTGTCATCAGCACGACGACCGGGCCGAGCAGGTTGGGTAGTAGGTGCTGGAAAAGAATTCGCCAGTCGCGCACGCCGATCGCTTTGGCCGAAAGAATAAACTCCCGATCCTTGAGCGACATCACTGATCCTCTCACTAGGCGGGCGTACTGCACCCACTGCGAGATAATCAGCAGGATGATCATATTATTCAGACCACCCCCGATCACCGCAATGAACGTGATCGCGAGCAGTATGAAGGGCAGGGCGAGCTGTATGTCGGCAAAGCGCATGACAATCATGTCGATAAAACCGCCGTAGTAACCTGATAGCAGTCCCATGATAATGCCGATCACGACCGCGCCGAGCGCCGAGTAGAATCCGACTTTCAGCGAAATTTCGCCGCCGATGATGACGCGCGCTAACACATCGCGGCCCAGTGGGTCGGTGCCGAACGGAAAGCTTGCCTCGGTCATGGGGGGCGTCAAGCGCATGGCGAGGTTTACCTCGCTACCGCCACCAGGGAACAGCCAGTGGGAAAACAGTACGGCAAACGCGATACCGCCAACCAGCACGGCGCCCATGATGAACTCGATACTTTTGAAGCGTCCCAGATCAAGAGAATTTACGGACATAATGGCACCCTAGCTCTTACGGACGCGCGGATCGACAAACCCATAGGCGACGTCGACCAGCAGATTGATGGAAATGATCATAAGCGACAGGACGGTAATGACGCCTTGCAGTACGGGGTAATCGCGCGCCGCAACGGCGTCAAAGGCCAGCGTACCCAGGCCAGGCCAGTTGAAGACCCGCTCGACGACTACAATGCCACCCAGCAAGCCACCGAACTGCAGGCCGAAGTAGGTGATAAGCGGGATTGAGCAATTGCGCAGTGCATGCTTGTAAAGTACCACTGAATTAGAGAGGCCTTTCGCGCGCGCAACCATGATGTACTGTGAACGCAGCGTTTCCAGCATGGTGGTTCTCACCAGTCGAACGTTCGTCGCCGTCAAGATGATGCCCATGGTGGCTGCGGGCATGATAAAGCTCTGCCATCCCTCCATGCCGCTGGGTGGCAGCAGGTTTAAGGTGATCGAGAACAGCAGTACCAGCATGATCGCCAGCCAGAAGTTAGGAAATGAAAGGCCTACCAGCGACAGGATTCGAATCATCTGATCTGGCCATTTTCCACGCGAGACCGCAGCCTTGATACCCAGTGGAATCGAGACGACGATAGATATCAGCAACGATGCGAAAGCCAGCGCCAGCGTGGCCGGAAGTGCACGGCCAATCAGTTCGCTTACCGAGGTGCCGCCCATAAAGCTGCGCCCCATATCACCGGTAAACAGGCCTTTTAAAAACTCCAGATACTGCACCAGAAAAGGCTGGTTTAATCCGAGTGCTTCACGAATACGCTCAAGGTCTGCCTCGGTAATACTACCGGCGCCCTGTGCAAGCATTACTGCTGGGTCGCCTGTCAGGCGAATCGCAAACGACACGATCAACGTTACCGCTATCAGCACGAACAGTGCTTGCAGCACGCGATAGAATAAAAACTTGGCCACGTGGCCTCCCTCTCAATGAAGAAATGACCGTTGCCCTGGGACAACGGTCAATCGGGATTACTCAGAAACGTCGATGTCGGTCAGGCGCACACGGTTATCGGGCGCAGGTTCGAAGTTTTGTACCCGGTTGCTGACGCCATATAGCGCGTTCAGACTATAGAGAGGCATTTCAAGCGCACGCTCCTTGGTGTAGCGGGCGATGAACTGCAGCAAAGTTTCCCGCTCTTCACGATTGGTAATACTGCGCTGTGAATTGAGCATTTCGTCCAACGTGGTGTCGCTGTCGTAAGGATTCCACCGTTCGCCAGTGTGGTACATCAAATACGCAGTGTTATCGAAGTCAAACGTCCAGCCGCCCCACTTCTGTTGGAACATCTCTCCAGTACGCCCCGCGGGAATAATATCGTTGAGTAGTACGTTGGTTTCGTAAGGCTGAATGGAGGCGTCGATACCTATCCCCTGGAGGTAGGACGCGACAACCTGAGCAACCTCACCGAAGGTAGCGTCGTTGCCGCGTACATCGATTTGTATCGCTGCACCAGGCTCAACTCCAGCTTCCTTAAGTAGCTCCTGGGCGCGCTGTGGGTCGTAGGGGTAGGCCTCTAGCTCAGGATCGAAACCAAAAGACTGGGAGCCCTGGAAACTGGCAATCACCTGACCTTCGCCACCCAGAATGGAATCAACAATCGCCTGGCGGTCGACGGCCATGATCATCGCCTGACGCACACGTTCGTCGGCAGTAATGCCCGACTGGGTATTGAACCGCAGCGCTTCGACGGTTGGTGAAGCAACACTGACCACCTGGGAGTTAGGATGGTTATTGATCGAGTCGATCATGCCGATTGGAATGGTCGGCGGTAGGACGATATCCACCCCGCCTGACTGCAGCTCAGCCACGGCAGTGGAGGGCTCGGAAATGAAGCGGTAAGTCACGCTATCAAGCTTGGGCGCGCCGCCCCAGTGGTCGGCAAAAGCTTCGAGTTTCACATCCGAGCGCGGTGTGTAGTCGACTACCTTGAAAGGGCCGGTGCCCACGGGATGGGTATTGAAGTAATCGTCGCCGTGCTCTTCGATATAACCGGGTGGCACGATCATCGCGCCGTAACCGGCAAGTTTGGTCAGCAGTACCGGATCCGAGTTATAGAGGAAAAAGTCGACAGTGTAATCATCAACGACTTCCACATGAGAAATCTCCGTGTAATTGGAGCGCTGCGGTCCGCGGGAGCCCTCTTCACCCAGCAGGCGATCAAAGGTGAACTTCACCGCGTCGGCGTTGAAGGATTCGCCGTTATGGAACATCACGCCTTCACGCAGACTAAAACGAATACGCTTACCGTCATCCAGCTCTTCCCAACTGGTGGCTAGGCCAGGTACCAGCTCAAGATCGGGGCCACGGTACGTTAGACCATCGAAAATATTCGTTGCGACGGAAGCCCAGTTAACCAAAAAAGTGTCGATGGGATCCCAGCTACCGGGATCCTGCGGCGAGGCAATGGTCAGCGAACCGGCATAGCTTGCTGACGTTGCAAGCATGGCAGCGGTTAGAGTGCAGGCTTTAAATAGCGTTGTCGTTTTTTTCATTTTTCGTTTCTCCATACCTTTATTATTTAAATCAGGATGCTCAATTACTGGGGGCGGAAGTTTCACTGTGTGATACGTAGTGCCCAGGTTGAACTTCGTTTAAGGGATGAGTGATGGGCTCATCACCTACTTTTCTAACCGGGCTGGGAATATCGCCATCCAGCAGCAGGTGTTGGCGCTGATGTTTGGGATCGGCGACCGGCACGGCTGACAGCAGTTTTTTTGTATAAACATGCTGTGGGGTATCGAAGACAAGTTGGCGAGGTCCCATCTCGACAATCTGCCCAAGGTGCAGAACGGCGACCCGATGGCTCATCTTCTCAACCACGGCCATATCGTGGCTGATAAAGAGGTAGGCCAGCCCCTCTTCACGCTGAAGCTGCATCATCAGATGGATAATCTGAGCCTGAATGGAGACATCTAAGGCAGACAGCGCTTCATCGGCAATGATGAGCTTGGGCTTGGAGGCGAGCGCACGCGCGATACAGATACGCTGGCGCTGGCCACCTGAAAACTCATGCGGATAGCGTTTAGCATGCTCGGGCTTGAGACCGACTCGTTCCAGTAACTCATTCACTCGCTGGCTGACGTTCTGGCGTCCGTTGAGCAACTGATGAGTATGGATGGGCTCGGCGATGGAGAAGCCCACGGTCTTACGAGGATCAAGCGAGGCAAAGGGATCCTGGAAGATATACTGCACCTGCTGACGCAGCGTCATCTTTTCACTACGCGACATCTGTGAGACAGGTTTGCCGGAAAAGATGATGTCGCCGCTGGTGCTTTCCTGTAGCTGTTGGATCGTCCGCCCGATCGTCGATTTCCCCGAGCCGGACTCACCTACCAGAGCGAGCGTTTCTCCCGGATAGATATCAAAGCTGACATTTTCTACCGCATGCACGCGGTGGCTCACACCACCCCAAAAGCCTTTATTGATATCGAAACGCGTGACGAGATTCTCGATGCGAACGATCGGCTCCTCCTGAACGCGTACCGTATCCTGAACGGTAGCTTCGCCGCGGGTAACGACGTCAGCACCGTCAAAAATCACCAGTGGCTCGGAGCAGGGCAGGGTTTGGCCTTTCATGCTGCCAAGGGTAGGTACGGCAGCCAAGAGCGCGCGGGTATAAGCCTTTTGCGGCTGCTCGAAAAGCGGCTCTACTGCAGCCTCTTCTACTTTTTCACCCTCCCGCATCACCACCACATGGTCAGCTATTTCGGCGACCACACCCATATCGTGCGTGATAAAGATCACCGCCATGCCCAGCTCTTTTTGCAGGTCGCGGATAATCGTTAGGATTTGTGCCTGAATCGTGACGTCCAGCGCGGTTGTCGGCTCATCGGCAACCAGCACCTTGGGCTTACAGGCAAGTGCCATGGCAATCATGACACGTTGACGCATACCGCCCGAGAGCTGATGGGGGTAGCGCTTTAGCAGGGATTCCGCATCAGCCAAACGCACCAGCCGCAACAGGCGAAGCGCCTCGTCACGCGCTGTGGCTCGCGTATAGTCGCCATGCAGCAACAGCACTTCGGTAATTTGATCACCCACCGTGTAAACCGGATTGAGCGAGGTCATCGGCTCTTGAAAGATCATGGAAATATCCTTTCCTCTGATCTTGCGCATCTGGCGGTCGGTGAGCTGCGTTAAGTCGACAGGCGCGCTGTCCGTGCTGCGTCGAAAAAGAATATGGCCGCCAGCGATAGTGGCGTTGAGATAATGAACCAGCCCCATAATGGCCAGCGACGTCATTGACTTGCCCGACCCTGACTCACCCACTATTGCCAGTGTTTGACCGGGATAAAGATCGAAAGAAAGATCCTTAACGACTCGGTTGGAGCCGAAAGCGATGTTGAGTGAATTAACGGACAGTAGTGGATGGGGCGGTTGTAATGACACAGAGCATATACCTACAATTTTTATGTAATTTATATAGAAATTATCTGCATGATACCCATATGTCAATCGAGCAGGGCCTATTCCATATCTGTCTATGCAAAAAAATGCTTGTGTGAATAAGTTGCCAAAGACCTTTGAAAACATGGACTATGAGCCATTAGGAACGACAGCACACCACGCAAAGATGCTTTTACAATCAAAGATAAATAGATGAGTCACTGATGACAGAGCCCAGCCAGACCACGTCCAGAGAACGAGCGCCAATCGTCTCTTCGGAGCATTTATCGCATACGGCACACGAGCTATCAGAATTCGAGTTCGGCGTGATTATTCAAAGCAACGCGTTTAACCGTTGGATGGTGCGCTGCATGACGGCGACCGGTTACCCAGAGCTGGGTGCGCTGGACGTTTTAGTACTACATCGTGTTAATCATCGGTCGAAAGCCAAGCGCCAATCCGATATTTGCCTGGTACTTAACGTCGAAGATACGCATACCGTCACTTATGCATTACGAAAACTTGCCAAACTTGATCTGGTCGTTGGCGAGAAGCAGGGCAAGGAAACCTTTTTTAGTACTACTCAACAGGGAAAGGATGCGTGTAGTCGTTATGCGGAAATCCGTGAAGCGTGTTTGATCGATTCGCTATCTTCAATGGGTATAGAACGTGCTGAAATCAGCAAAGTAGCGGGCATTTTACGTGCTATGTCAGGACTTTATGATCAGGCGGCCCGAGCAGCTGCATCTCTATAAACACGCTTTGCTACCCGGTGCTTAGGTTTTATCCACTCAAGCTATCGCTTTTACCGATAGTCGGTATCGGGAGTTTCTATCGTATTGTTATTTCATAGAAAAAAAGTTGACGATGGGAAGGGATACGATTATCAACTAAATAAAAGCACTTGATAAAAAATAAAGAAAAGCGCGTATTTGACTTAAGCTACTTACAATAATAGGTCAGTAAAAAAGCGTTTTCCGGAGTGAATCATGCACTTGCCAGCCACGCACCATCAACGGGGCGCTTCATTGCCACCGTTGGACTTGAAATTACATTGCAGTGATTGCTCGCTTCGTGGGCCAGACAGCTGCTCTGTGTGTTGACGCGCTTCGGTAGATAGCGCCGATATCTTTTGGTCATTGCACGCGTGGATTAGGCAACATTATGCTCGATTTCAAAGAACTTGAAGCCTTTGTTTGGGCCGTCAAATTGGGGTCCTTCCGCAAGGCAGCCGTACGCCTGCATTTGACCCAACCATCGGTCTCAGAACGCATTTCGCGCTTAGAAGCGACGGTAGGCGAACTGTTGCTTGAGCGCTCGGCCCGCCCGGTGCAGCCCACAATGCGTGGGCGTGAGTTTTTCCTGCATGCCGAGCGCATGCTCAACCAGCGCGATGAAGCCATGAAACTCTTCGATAGCGAAGAGGACATTCGGCACCTCTCAGGCTAGGCACTATCGAAACCATTGCTCACAGCTGGTTTCCTGAATTCATGCGCCAGCTCACCGAGCGTTCCCCGCGTTTAACCATTGAGCTTGTGGTGGATTACTCTCCTGCGCTCAACGAGCGGCTGATCAGTAACGAGCTGGACATTTTACTGGCGATGAATGGCTATTTGCCGACCAAACAAATCGTATACGAAGCGTTAAGCCCTTATGAAATGGGTATGTTCGTATCTCCACGACATGCAGAGATGCTCAGCGAGAACTCAGGAGTCTGGTGCAAAAAGCTGCCGTTTATCTCCTTTGGCAAGTTGGCACGCCCCTATACGGAACTGGTGAACTACCTGGCAGAGCAGGGCGTGGCCAGCCCACGTATTCACAGCGTCAGCACGTTGATGACGATAGTGCGCATGACTACCGAAGGGTTGGGGATTGGGGCCTTGCCCGTTGCCACTGTGCTGGAAGAGTGGCAGCGAGGTGAGCTTTACCGGCTTGAACTGCCGGTGCCGTTACCGGCGATGCACTATGATGTGATATGGCGCCACGCTAACCATCCGCGCTTTTGTCGCGGTGTGGCTCGGCTGGCCCAAGAGTGTGCCTGCCGCTATGCGCAAGCGCGCCGTGCCGATATGACCACAACACTTTTCTCCGGGCGTTGGGTTGCCACCCGCGCCTCCTCTGGTACCACCAAAGCACCACACTGTTAGCACCATACGGTTAGCACAATACTATTAATAGAAATAAGAGGGTTTGATGTGGCAACAGTCTTCCGGACATATTTCTAAGCAGCTACTGGT
>TARA_R110000824_G_scaffold67377_5_pt1 | contig 69818 bp, 56 predicted proteins | sample TARA_R110000824 | Tara Oceans TARA_R110000824 (sample SAMEA4397747) | marine metagenome | biome: Polar Biome; feature: [MES] marine water layer (ENVO:01000295) within the mesopelagic zone...; material: water (ENVO:00002006), including particulate matter (ENVO:01000060) such as......
CGTATGTTGGGTGGCTGGTACTTCGGTGGTGAATGTACCTATTCTTGTGAATGACGATAATATTAATGTTTTTTGGACTCGGGTTCGACTCCCGACGCCTCCACTACGAGAATTAGGAGAAATAAATGACAGAAGAAAAATGGGAATTACCAGAAAATCCAAATGATTTTGATTTCGCAGAAGCTTATGATGAAGCTCCGTCTGCAGATGATAGACTATTGGAAGAAAATACAGCCCCAAGCGCTATTAATTGTGCCTTTATTGGAATTGGGGGCGGTGGAGGAAAACTAGCTAAAGCTTTTTTAGATATAGGCTTCAATAAAACGCTCCTTATAAATACAACAGAAAAGGATCAGCCCCATGGTATTAATCCAGAAAATTTTATTTTAATTCCTGGTGCTGACGGCGTTGGCAAAGATGTTAAGCTTGGGAAAGAAATATTAGCAAATAACAGCACATTGGTTGAAGACGCTCTTCGTACGCGCGTCGGAAAAGTCGATTGGATATTTGTACTAGCAGGCGCTGGTGGCGGCACAGGAAGCGCTAGCCATGTTTTACATAAGGCTGTGAGTCGCTATTTATCTTCAATTGGCGCTAGCGGGAAGATTGTGTACATTGTTAGCACACCAACTTCGCAGGAGCTTTTGAATCCAACAATTAAAAATAATCATGAAATTATGTTGAAGGATATAAGCAATCAAACACACATTATTATCGACAATGAAAAACAACTAAACTTGTTGCGTGGCAAAGTTGGAATGTTAAATATGTATCCAGCTGCCAATAGAAATTTTGCAAAATTATTTGCACAGGTTTTAAAATTAGCAGCGGAGCCATCTCCAATTCAAGCTTTCGATTCAAAAGACCTAGAAAGATGTCTTAAGACTAATGGGCGCATGTTGTTAGGAAGTACCATAGTGAGAGATTTCACTAATTCAGATTTGGGCTCAACTGTATTTCAGGGCTGTTTAAAATCATCTCCATGTCCACCGCCAGCAAACCAATCAAAAACGGGCGTATTGTTATTAATAGCAACACCAGAAATGGCCGATGACCCAAATGTAAGTAATAAATTAGAAGCGGCCTTTTCATATGTTGGAGGAAGGGCTGAAACGTTATTTTCAGGGGTCTATGTAAGAGATGAACTACCTGGACTAATCGCCTTGACACTATTAGGCGGCATGTAATCACGGAGGGGATAGTGAGTGTACGTAAAGTGGAATATATTTGGATTGATGGTACAAGGCCAACCTCCCAATTAAGATCGAAAACAAAAATTTTAAATATAGAAGAAGGAATTCCAATTTGGGGATTTGATGGCTCTAGTACCAACCAAGCAGAAGGAATTAAGTCTGATTGTGTATTAAACCCGGTGTTTGTCTGCAGTGATCCAATTCGTGGATATCTTCATGAATTAGCATTATGTGAAGTACTAAATACAGATATGACTCCGCATGAGTCAAATACAAGAGCGGTTTTATCTAAAGTATATGAAAAACATAAATCTGAAGATGTATGGTTCGGAATGGAACAGGAATATACTTTTGTGAATAAATGGAATTCTTATTCATATGGTTTTGAACAGTGTACTTGGAATGTTGCAGGCGATCATTATGAGCCTTTCCCACAAGGTCCATATTACTGCAGTGTTGGAGCAGGCTTAGCAATTGGCAGAGACATTGCAGAAGAACATTTAGATGCCTGTCTTAAGGCAGGATTAACTATATCAGGAATTAATGCTGAAGTGATGCCTGGACAATGGGAATATCAGGTCGGCCCAGTTGATGCGATGGAAGTTTCCGATCAGTTGTGGATTGCTCGATGGCTATTACACAGAATCTCAGAAAAACACAATGTGGCCGTGTCTTTTGATCCAAAACCCGCTGAAGGTGACTGGAATGGCGCAGGCTGCCATACTAATTTTTCAACAAGAGCAATGAGAAGCTCTTTAGAAGTTTGCGAGAAAGCAGCAGTGGCTTTAGGCGAGCGTGCAAGTCTGCATATTAAAAATTATGGCGCTGGTATTGAAAAGAGACTAACTGGAAATCATGAAACTTGCTCTTATAAGGAATACAGGTGGGGAGTTTCAGATCGAGGAGCGTCTGTAAGAATTCCATGGCAAGTAGAAAAGGGAGGCAAGGGTTATATTGAAGACAGGCGCCCAAATGCAAATTGCGATCCTTATGTAGTAACAAGACTAATTACAGAAACAGTTTGTGGAGGCAACTAATGGAAGATAAAAAAGAAAATAAAGAATGGACAACAGCGGCACAATTTTCTTCATATGAAGAGGCAGACAATTTTAGAAATGAACTAGTCTCTAAACATGAATTGGTAAAAGTTAGGCGCGGAGCTAACACCTATCGTGTTAAAGTTTGGGATCCCCCTCCTTTAAAAAAAGAAGAAATTAAAAAGGTTAAAAACAAGTTGAAAAAAGGCGATAATAGCACCAGAAGGAGAAAAAATGACAACAAGAAGGTACGCTATCGACCAAAACAATCGTAAACTTTTTATTGGAAGCGCTGTAAAATATAAAAAAAATATATTTCTTGTAGAAGATATAGATTATTTGTCTTGGAGTACGAATCAATATTTAACGTTAGTCTCCATTAAAAATAAAAATAAAAAGTTAGAGTTTATTTCTCCTCGTGACGTAAGGGTGGTTAAAATATTATGAAAAGAAACATACTTGTTGTTGGCACCGGTACGATTGGTGAACCATTAATTGGTTTATTATCAGATTTTAAAAATGAACTTGACATTAATGTTTTTTTTCACAAGCGCACCCCTTTAATTGATGAATATGCAAAAGTAGAAAGTCTTTGTATACGAGGTGCCAATTTAGTAGTTGATAAAGAAAGATGGAATGAGTTTTTACACTTAAAACATCATCCAATATGCGAGTATGAAGAAGCTTTAAACTTATCTGATGTGGTGATTGATTGTACTCCTGCAGGAAACATTGCCAAAAAAGAACATTACTTACCACTAGTCAATAAAAAGAAAAAAGGTTCTGCTGGTAAGCCTCGTTTATTTATTGCGCAAGGAAGCGAAAAAGGTTTTGGTTTGCCCTATGCATATGGAATTAATGATGAGGCTATGATGCGAAGTACGCCGCATTTCATCCAAGTAGTAAGCTGTAATACACACAATATTTGTAGTATATTAAAAAGCCTATCTCCTGATTTTGATACTATTATCGACTCTGATTTTACATGTGTTAGAAGGGCCAACGATATTAGTCAAAATGGTAGTTTTATTGCTTCTCCTCAAGTCGAGAAACATTCAGACAATACATTTGGAACCCACCATGCAAAAGACGCATCTAGAGTTTTGGAAACAATGTATCATATATTGCCACTTTACTCTAGCGCTATGAAAGTCAATTCACAATATATGCACATAATCAGATTTAATATAATTTTAGCTGGGCATGAAAATAAACAGAGTGTAGAACATATGTTTAGAGAAAATCCTTTTGTTGCCCTTACTTATAAAGATTTAGCTAATAAGGTTTTTTCTTTTGGGCGGGATCATGGCTATTATGGAAGAATTTTTAATCAAACAGTAGTGTCTCTACCTAGTTTAAATGTAGTTAGTTTAGCGGGTACTACTAAAGTCACAGGATTTTGTTTCACCCCTCAAGATGGTAACTCTTTGTTAAGTAGTGTTGCTGCAGCTATGTATGGTTTGTATGGTGATAAATATAGGGAAAAAATGAAGTTATTCAATAAGTATCTTTTTTCGGATATTTAGCTTGAAATATAACCACAATTATATATGTGAGCCTAGAAATATAACAATCGAAGCTGCTAGCGACCCCACGCATAGCAAGGGAATAAAAGTAACTTTCTTTTTGAATAACAAAGAAGCATATGTAGTTAACGGTACGCTAGATATACATGTACCTGAAGAAAAAGATATAGAAAAATATGTTTCAAAATGTTGCGATGCCATGAAAGCTACTAATGAAAATGTGATTCAAAATGCATGCGAACAGGATGATATTATGCTTATTTTATATATTCATCGTCATTTGAAAAAAGTTGAAAAAAGATCTGGAAATCTAATTTGGAGACTATAAGTCAGAATATTTAGATATTCCTTTTCTAATAAATTGACTTATAATTTTAAATCTAGGCCCCACAGTAACTGTTGGAAATCTTATATGCAGTGAATGAATCATACCAATTAATTCAAAATTATTATTTAACACCATAGACCCAGAAGATCCGCCAGCCGCAGGTATTGAGTACATGGCGCTATCGGTAAAGCTAACTCCATTATACCTACCTTCCAATATTGGTACCATGTTTTTATTAAATATTCCTGCCGGTGCTGCAATATTAAAGAGTTTTGCCCCTGGCAGAGGCCCATTTAGAGCCAGCTTAACTGGCGGATTATATAATTTTTTGGCATGGAGCAGGCACAAGTCATTAGCTCGCTTTGAGTCTTGCTCTAATATTGTGGCGTCGTATTCTTCACCAACTAAGTCTGTTAATATTAATTTTTGTTTCATCCCTGCAGTTGTTGTTCTACAAACATGCGCAGCGGTCATGACTAAGCTTCCACTTTTTGTGTTGTATACAATAAAAGAGGAACCCATTGAGTACGTGGGAGAGTCAAATATTACACAATGCTCTTTGTCGTTATATGAAAAGCAATATTCTGTGTATTCTTTTGATAATACATGCAAAAAAGAAGATCTCGGCAAATATTTTACAGTTCTTTCTGTGTTGTAATTATATCCTAATGGAATTTGGTTTGAATTATATGATATAGTGCATGTTGATAAAGATAAGAATCCAATAATGAGAATTAGAATTCTCATTATTTTTTTAGCTCCAACTTGTACTTCACTACGGGCTTGTTGTTAATTGTTTTTTCTTCATACTCTGCAATTACTTTCTCCCCCACTGTGGCCCAACGCGTTATTTCTTTTTGAGGATCAACCCTCGGATAATACCCAGATACTGTTCTTATTATAAAATTAACGGATTCATTAACTAGCTTTGCTCTGTCGTCTTTTTCTAAGTTTATTAGTTTGTGTGTATTAGTGTCTTTGTGCATTTTATCTAGCCACACAATTGTTTTTGCTATGTGTGGTAAAAATACCTTTTTCTTTTCTGCAGTTTGGGAATGACCAGTTTCGTAAAGGAGACCTTTTATTGTGATTAGGTGGTCGCTTTTTAATTCAAAACACCCGTTTCGAATGTTTTTATTGCAATATTCTAATTTTGCATATGCACTTAATGGTATTAAATTTATCAACGTTGCTAGAATTAATAATTTTTTCATTTTTTTTACATCTCCTCTAATAACTATGTTTAAAATAATAAAACAGTAGTTCTTTTTCATAATAAGTTATCGTGGACTATTTATAGTGCGTGATACAAGAATCGGATTTGCATGGCAAAAAAAACATATATATTAGATACTAGCGTTTATTTGACTGATGCTAGTGCGATATTATCGTACCAAAACAATGATATTATTATTCCTTTTAAAGTTTTGGAAGAAGTCGATAACCACAAAAAGCGGCAAGATAATGTAGGATCAAATGCGCGAAAATTGATTCGTCTATTAGACAATCTACGTGAAAAAGGCTCTTTATATAAAGGTGTCAGAATTGGCAAAGGTAAAGGCTTGGCATATGTAAAGATAAATAAATCAACACCTGCGCCTCTTGACATGTCTGTTGCTGATAATGAAATTATATCTATTGCTTTAGAAGAAAAAGATCTTCACCCAAACAGGAAGGTTATACTAGTATCTCGCGACATTAATATGCGCGTTAAGTGTGACGCCTTGGGTCTTCTAACAGAGGATTATATTGTCAATCAAGTAGTCAAAAATACAGAACATTTATATACTGGTTTTAAAAAACACTTGGTTGATGAACAAATTATAGATCAATTTTATAGCGGCGAGCAAATTTTTCTAGAAAGAGATGAAATACAGCTGCAGCCAAACCACTATTTAATGCTCGTTTCAAATGCAAATGAGAAAAAGACAGCCTTGGCAAGATTTTATAATTATTCAAAGCCTTTAAAAAGAATTAATGGCGAATATAAAAAAGGCACTTGGGGCGTAAAACCGCGTAATAAAGAGCAGAATTTTTCATTAGACCTCTTAATGGATCCAGACGTTCAAGTTGTAACGTTGGTGGGAAAGGCAGGAAGTGGAAAAACACTTCTAGCAATTGCTGCAGGTTTAGCACAAGTTGTTGAAAACGATAAATTAACACAATATAAAAGACTTATAGTATCTAGGCCAATTCAGCCATTAGGAAAAGATATTGGATATTTGCCTGGTACCTTGGAGGAAAAAATGACGCCATGGTTAGCCCCAATTCAAGATAATTTGAGATATTTAATGGGTAACGATAAAGAAACTTTGAGAATGTATACACAACAAGGTACGATAGAAATAGAAGCCTTGACTTATATAAGAGGCCGCTCCATTGCTAATGCATTTATTATAATTGATGAAGCACAAAACTTGACAGCACATGAATTAAAGACTATAATTACAAGAGTGGGTGAAAATACAAAAGTTGTATTAACGGGAGATATAGATCAAATAGATAACATATATGTTGATGAAACATCAAATGGCTTAGCATATGCAGTAGAGAAATTTAAAACTCACGATATATCAGGCCATATTACGTTAATAAAGGGTGAGCGATCAAAAGTTGCGACTCTTGCTTCAAAAATTCTTTAAAAATCTTGACAAATAATTTATAATGGTGTATGATTATAAGGAGATCAGATATGAATATGAAAATATTTAAATACTTAAATGCTATCAAGGAGAACGCTTCTAGAATTTCTCTTGGATTAGTGTTTCTTGTTTTTGGGTTGAATGGATTTTTTAATTTCTTTTCAACCCCAACACCACCAGTTGAAGCGCATGCGTTTCTAGGTGGTCTCGCTGCAGCACCGTATTTTTTTCCGCTTTTGATGGGCGCCGAGGCGCTCTGCGGCCTATTGTTGGTGCTTGGCCGCTATGTTAATTTAGCCTTGGTCGCATTGGCGCCCATTGTAGTTAACGTTGTACTTTATCACGTTTTTCTTGACTTCAGTGTTAATTCACTAATTCTTCCTACGGTTGTAGTGTTACTTTATACACAGTTGGTTTGGAAAAACAGAGACGCTTTTTCAGCGCTGGCGGAGAGATAAATGAAAATAGATGAAAATCCGGATCTTTTGAAGCCAGTAGAAAAAACAAATGAATTAAAAGAGTGGCTTGTTGATTATGTGGGAAATAAAGTTAAACCAGAGAACGATGAAGTGAATGTGGAAATGATCATTCGTGTTGTAGCCGAAGAATTTCCGGATTTTCTTTTACCTGTTGCAGAAGAAAATTTTATTCGTGGGTACAAACAAGCACTCAATGATGTTGAAGAAGGAGAAAAATTAATGAAAAAGGACGGCCTTGCGTAAGATGAGAGAATATATTTCCGCTAGCAGTACAGAGGCTCAAAAGAATAGCCGCGAAAGGTTTGTGCATGGTGACAAGCTGGTTTTCTTAAAGGATCAGCTTCCATACAACTTTGACCTTTCGTATGTTTTGCAGACGATTGAGGAGTTTATACCCAAAGAGTTAATTACTAACGTTGATGCGATATATGTAGGCAAATTTAAAGATTTGGATAGTGGAGATTTGCCTTTTAATGCCAAATATAAAGATGGCGCCCTATATGTTACCAACGATCAGGAAAATGAGAATGATATGATTGATGATATTATTCATGAAATGGCTCACGCCGTCGAAGAGAAATATGGAGATCGCATATATACGGATGGAAAACTAGAAAATGAATTTCTAGCTAAGCGACAAACTTTATATACCATGCTTAAGCAGGAGGGCTATGATCCTTCAAAAGATAAATTTTACAATATTGAATATGATAAGCATTTTGATTATTATTTGTTTGAAGTAGTTGGCTATCCACTGCTAACGAACATGGTTATAGGCTTGTTCTATTCTCCCTATTCTGCCACAAGCATTAATGAATATTTTGCAAATGGTTTTGAAAATTATTTTTTAAGAGATAAAAAATATTTAAATAGCATAAGTCCTATTTTATATGATAAGATTAATAGTATATTAGATGAATTAAACAATGAGGAGAATAGTAACGATGAATACTGAGTTTGTTGATGAGTCGACCGTTATAATTACAGAAAACTTAGAGTGGACTCCTAAAAGGCCTGAAAACAAAGTACAAATAAGACAAAGGGACATCCTTAGCGATTTTACTAAACAGTATCCAGACTTCTTAGTGGAAAAAATAGAAGGCGATGACATGATATCAAATTTCAGAAATTATGAACACTCTAGAGGTAAGTGGGTTTTAACAGTAAAAAATACAAAGACTTCGAAAAGGCCCCCAGAAACGAAAAATACAAAGACTTCGAAGAAAGCTACGCCTCAAGAAAAAAGTAAACAAAAACAATCAACATTAGACGTTTTGAATGCGTACAAGACTTCGAAAAAATCGTCACGAGATAGAGAGGTATAGATGTCTCACATTTCTTTTTCTGAATTAAAAATATGGAATGAGTGCGCTTGGAAGCATAAACTAGTTTATTTAGATAAAATAGCAGGCTTCAAAGGGAATGAACATACGGCATTTGGTTCTGCAGTACACTCAGCATGTGAACAGCTAGTTGAGCATAATATTAATATAAAAAATGCTGAAGAGCATTTTCAAGAGCAATTTCTAAAGGAACTTAGAGAGCTTCCGGAAGAACTAAATTTAAATAAAAAGCTTATAGGCGACATGCGCACAGAGGGCAAAATGCTAATGGTGCATGTACTTCCAGCTTTAAAAGAATATTTTGGAGAGTACGAACTTATTTCAGTAGAGGAAAAATTGTTCGAACCAATCAAAAGCCACGAAGGGTACAGTTTCAAGGGCTTCGTAGATCTTGTTTTGAAAACTTCTGATGGGAAATATCATGTTATTGATTGGAAAACATGTTCATGGGGTTGGGACAGTAGAAGAAAAACTGAAAGAATGGTAACTTACCAACTTACCTTATACAAACACTTCTTTGGACTAAAACACAATATTGATCCAAAAAATATGGAAACACACTTTGCCCTCCTTAAGAGAACAGCTAAGAAAAATAATGTTGAATTATTTAGAGTTACAAGCGGAAATAAAAAAACAGAAAACGCTCTTAAATTATTGAACAAGGCGCTTTATAATATAGGAAACAAGAAATATGTTAAAAATCGCCTAAGCTGTCATGGAAAGTTTGGCCCGTGCGAATTTTATAAAACAAAACATTGTAATTAAGAGGTAAATATGGAAGTACAAGAGAAAATTAAAATACTGACCATTAGTGATATGCCGTTTGCGCCTTCGGGCGTTGGGATACAAACAAAAAACATGATTGAAGCCATGCTAAAGACAAATAAATTTAAATTTATAAGTCTTGGCGGTGCAATGAAACATAAAGACAAGAAACCAATTAGAACAGAAGAACATGGCGAGGACTGGATTACAATTCCAGTCGACGGCTACGGAAATCCAGAATTAGTTCGCTCTGTTATAAGACAAGAGAGGCCAGATATTCTTTGGTTCATGACAGATCCAAGATTTTGGGGCTGGCTGTGGGAAATGGAGAATGAAATTAGACCTTTGATGCCTATGGTCTATTACCACGTTTGGGACAATTACCCATATCCAACATATAATAAACATTTTTATGAATCAAACGACTTTATTGCGACGATATCTAAGGTTACAGATGACATTGTAAAAACAATTGTTCCAAATGTGAAGTCACTATATCTTCCTCATGCTGTTGATTCCGAGATATTTAAAAAACACGATAAAGCGGATGTAGACAACTTTGCGCAAGATTCTTTTGGAGATTTATATGATCCAAATAAATTTATTTTCTTTTGGAACAATAGAAACGCACGAAGAAAACAAAGCGGCTCATTAATTTTTTGGTTCAAGGCATTTTTAGATAAAGTTGGCCACGACAAAGCAACTCTCTTGATGCACACAGATGTAAAAGACCAGCATGGCCAAGATCTAGAGGCAATTATACACGGGCTTGGATTAACTAATGGAGAAGTACTGTTTTCCCAACAAAAAGTTGAACCAGAACGATTATCTATGATGTACAACATGGCTGATTGTACAATTAATATTTCTGATGCTGAAGGATTTGGATTGGCCACCTTAGAGTCTTTATCTTGTGAGACTCCAATATTGGTTAACATGACGGGAGGCCTCCAAGAACAAGTTACAGATGGTAAAGAATGGTTTGGAATCGGCCTACAGCCGGTTTCAAAAGCCATCATCGGTTCTCAGGGGATTCCATTTATTTATGAAGATCGTTTGTCTGAAGAGGTTGTTGTCAATGCAATGTTAAAAATGCACAACATGTTCAAAGATGATAGAGAACAATTGGGAAGAAAGGGCAGACAACATGTAATGAAAAATTATAGTTTTGATAATTTTTGTAAAAATTGGGAAGACGTTTTGACCATGGTTCATTGGGAAATGGGATCCTGGGATACTCGAATAGGATATAATAAGTGGGAGTTGAAAGAACTATAATGAAAAAGAAAAAGAAAGTAGTAGTAAGGGCCCCCGTTTTAACCCGCTCGGGCTATGGAGAACATGGTAGGTTTGTTCTACGCGCACTTAGGACAGTTGAAGAAAATTTTGATATATATGTAATCCCAGTCAATTGGGGCCAAACTGGCTGGATATATGAGGATGATGAAGAGCGCCGCTGGCTAGATAATTTAATTACTAAAACTGCCCACTATCAAAATGAATCGCGACAAAAGCCTAAATATGATATAAGCATCCAAGTGACGATACCCAATGAATGGAATCGTTTGGCGCCGATAAACATAGGTGTTACTGCAGGTATTGAAACTAATAAAGTTGCTGCAGTTTGGATTGAAAAAGCAAACAACATGGACAAGATAATTACTGTATCAAACCACTCTAAGCGCATTTTCTTAGAAACAGTGTATGATGCCTTCGAAAGTATTAATGGGGAGCAGACCGGGAAAATAGTAAAAATAAAATGCAAAAAAGAGATAGAAGTCGTACATTATCCTGTAAAGCAGTTTGAAGAAGTTGATTTAAAATTAAAATTAAAATCGGACTTCAATTTTTTGTCTGTTGCACAGTGGGGCCCCAGAAAAAATTTGGAGAACACTATTAGGTGGTTTGTTGAAGAGTTTATAGATAATCCAGAAGTTGGACTAGTCGTAAAGGCCTCTACAAAGGGAAATTCAATTACAGATAGATATCATACTACAAGTATGGTTTCTAACCTTCTCAAGCAATATGAAAATAAACAGTGCAAAATATATCTCCTACACGGCGATATGTCTGATCAAGAAATGCACTCTTTATACAAACACCCCAAGGTTAAGGCATTGGTTTCTTTGACCCACGGAGAGGGCTTTGGCTTACCTATTTTTGAAGCCGCGTACTCAGGACTGCCGGTGTTAGCTCCCGAGTGGAGTGGTCATGTAGATTTTCTTTTCGCCCCAAAGAAGAACAAGAAAACTGGTAATGAAAAGATGAAAGCCCATTTTGCTAAAATTGATTATAATATTGGTCCGATACCTGAAAGTGTTGTGTGGGACGGCGTACTAGAAAAAGACTCTATGTGGTGTTATCCGCAGCAGGGCTCTTATAAGATGAAGCTACGCGAAGTCTATAAAGAATATGGCAGATTTAAGAAACAAGCAAAAAACCTTCAGAAGTGGGTAATAGAAAATTTTGAAGAAAAGAATCAGTATAAAAAATTTATTTCTGACTCTTTGGCTGACTATGCGCTCGATGAAGAAATGGTTAAGGAAAAATATAATAAATTTTTGGATGATTTAGATGATTAGTATAGTATTGTGTGGTAAAAATGATAATTATGGTGGCCACTTTGATGAGCGACTGCTATTGACATTAAAATATAATTTAAAAAAGTTTAAAGAAAATAATATTGAAACAGAAATAGTTTTTGTTGAGTGGAATCCCATTCCGGACAAGCCCCTCCTGTCAGAAAAATTAGCTCAAAATTTTGATAATGTTAGGTGTTATATTGTTGAAAAGCACACTCACGATCTTATTAGGGGTCCATATGAATATATGACATTTTTGGAGTTTTTTGCAAAAAATGTTGGAATTAGAAGATCTTTGGGCGATTATATTATTTGTACAAACGCTGATGTATTTTATAATCAAGAAGTAGTTGATTATATAAAAAATAATAAATTAGATAAAAACACAATTTATAGAGTAGAGAGAAATGATATTAGATTTAATATGTTAAAAAGTTTAAATGAGTCGCAATTTGAAAAAGCTACATTTAGAATAAACCCTATAAATCATAAGCCCTTCGTTGATGCATCCGGCGACTTTACAATGGCATCGAAATATTTATTTGAAAAAATTAATGGATATGATGAGAATATGAGATTTGTGAAAATTCACAAAGATAGTAGAATTTTATTTTCTGCCATGTATTATAACGAAGTTGATTTTGAACAAATAGGTAAAATATATCACATCGATCACGAAGGGTCAGCTGTTGGAGCAACCGGCCAGTTGACAAACTATAGACACACAAATGGGCCGTATCAATGGAAATATGTATTTAATTTGCCTTATAAGAATAATAATATTTGGGGGATGCACCCTGAAATAGTGGATGAAATACCAATTGGAAAAAATATTACTAAATTACGATTTAAAGATAATTTTTGTATTGAACAATATAACTTTAGCGATGAAATGTATGTTTTTGAAGATGGAGCAGGAGTTGAGGAATATCAACGCACTTGGAATGATTTTGTAAAATTCTGCGATAGTAAAAACATGTCCGTCGCGCTGTGACCGAAAATAATGGAGGAAGAGCGTTTAAAATGAAAAATATAAGTGTAATAGGAGTTGGAAAGTTGGGCCTTTGCTTTTCTTTAACTTTAGAGGAAGCAGGATATAATGTTTTGGGTGTAGATATTAACGAGCAATATGTTAGCAGCCTTAATAAAAGAAAATATTTATCTAATGAGCCAGGAGTTGATAAGCATTTAAGAATTGCAACTAATTTTGAAGCGACCATGGACCTGAAAAGGGCTGTTGATTTTAGTGATTTTTTATATACTGTCGTTGCAACCCCCTCCTTACCTAATGGAGAATATGACCATTCTCAAGTGGACTCGCTGGTTAAGAAACTTATTCAATTTGGCCCTCAAAAAAGTAAAAAATATCTTGTTATATGTTGCACAACAATGCCTGAATATTGTGATTTTATTCAAGAAAAATTAGAATCATATAACTATGAAGTTTGTTATAATCCGGAGTTTATCGCGCAGGGTACTATTTTGAGAGATCAACTTAAACCAGATATGGTTTTAATTGGAGAATCTTCTAAACTGGCTGGAGATTTAATTCAAGAGCATTATGAAAGAATGACAGAAAATGAGCCAACTTTTTGTAGAATGTCCCGCACCGAAGCAGAAATTTGTAAAATTTCTCTTAATTGTTTTTTAACTACAAAAATTTCATTTGCTAATATGGTTGGCGATATTTGTGTCAAGGCAGGCGCCAATCCAGATACGGTTCTAAAAGCTGTAGGGTCTGATTCTAGAATATCTAATAAATATTTAGGATTTGGCTATGGATATGGTGGCCCGTGCTTTCCAAGAGATAATAGAGCTTTGGCAAAATATGCATTATCAAAAGGTGTTGATGCGCTAGTTAGCAAAGCTTCTGATGATATGAACACGGCGCACATCGTGAATCAATTTGATGATTTTGTAAAAAGCAATCCAAATAAAGAAAAGGAAGTTGTTTTTGATTATGTAACATATAAACCGCAAACTACCATATTGGAAGAATCTCAGCAGCTTAAGTTTGCTGTTATGTTAGCAAAAGCTGGCTATAACGTAGTTGTAAAAGAGAGAAACCCTGTGGTTAAAGAATTAAAGGCAAGATTTGGAGATTTGTTTTTTTATGAAAAACAGCATTTTAATACTGATTGATGTCCATGGGGGTATTAAGAGTCCCTTGTCGATGTTAGCTGAACCTCATCCGTTGCCATATCGAGGGCCATATATGTATTATAAAGTGACCAATATAATAAATACTTTGCAATATTGTAAAAAAAATGAAATTCCAATGGTAAAGGCTAATTATATGTTTGATAATTATGGCGATTCGCCCATTTTAAAAGATTTTAATTTTGAGTATGACACTTCTAGATTGCCAAATTTTAATTTTTTTGAAACAGTATATTTTGCAGGAGGGAGCTTAGATCAGTGTATATACCACACAAGACCTTTGAGTTATGATAATGTAGACCATAAGAACAAAAAAATAATATTAAATAGTTGCTGGCAGGGCGCCCCCGACAATCGTATTCTTGGACGCCATTCGGATGATCATTTTAATTCTCTTGAAGAAGTTGTGCAATATACTAATGATTTTTTAATTAAAAAGAAAATAAACTATACCAGTCGCCTAGTATAATATATATTAATATGAAAGAATTTTATAATAAAGACCTCTACAATTTGATTAATAATAAGAGGGTCGCTTTAGTTGGCCCAGCGCCTTATTTAGCCAACAACAACATACAGATAGGAGGCCTAATTGATAATTATGATATAATTTGCAGAGTAAATACAATTGTTCCCCCTGTCAACTTAAGACAATATTATGGAGAAAGAACAGATATAATGTTTCACAACTGTGGTACGCCATGGATGAAAGATTTAAATCTTAAAATTGAGAGATGTCCAAAAAATTTTGAAAATCTTAAAATGGCGGTATGCCCTGTTGGCAGAGCCCAAATGGCAGATAATATATATAATTGGCCAGATGATCATGTTGGTGATGTGGTGCACAATTTTTCTGCAGTAAACAAGCATAATGTTCCATTTTATTGGATTGGAATAAAAGAATATAAAAAAATTGTGCATAAATTTAATGGTTTGGAGCCAACAGCTGGAGTATGTTCTATTGAAATTTTATTGAATTATCCAATAAAAGAGCTTTTTATTACTGGCTTTAGTTACTATAAGCCTAACCATCTCCGAAGAAGCGTTTCTGATATGTATTACGAAGGGCACAACGAGCAGTATGTGGTTGATAAAATTCTTGCCGGTGGCGCCCCATTTGGCCACAATGATCCACAAGAATATCAAATACAGTCTTTAAGGGAATGGTGCTCTTTGTGCGGCAAAAAAGTCTGTATTGATTCTCATATGAGTGAGATACTTGATATAAACCATGTCAATATTTTAAACTTGGAAGGCTGGCAGATTATATAAAGCAATGCTTGTAAATATTTTTAATAGCGAATCAATAAAATTACAAGGAATTGCATACTATATTGGGGGCTATAATTATTATGATTTAAATCATAATAAGAACAATTTTAATAGTCAAGATTATAATATTATTATTGATGAAAGCGCTAAACAGAATCACTGGTTATATGGCCATCCATTGGCAGTAATAAATTTAACTACTTTTAAACATAACTATGAAGAATATTACAGTCGATTATCTAAGAACGTACGACGCGATATTATAATATCAAAGAAAAGAAATTTTTATTTTAAAGAATTCAACATCAATGAATTCGTTAACGATTTTTCAGAGATTAATTTTTCTCAAAATAAGAAAAAGGGTAGTATTAATCCATGGTACTTAAAAGATCCTCTAAGTTTTAAAGGGATGCACTCTGGTTACAAGCACATTTGGGAAGATAAGCAACATTATTCTACGTGGTATGGTGTATTTCGACATCTTAAAAATTATAAGCAAGGAAATGACACAACACATGAAAAGCTTTTAGCATATTGCAAATTGGCTGTTGATGGTGAAATGGCAACAATAACTTTATTTTGGGGCCATGCTGATTATTTTAAATATGGAATAATGTTTTATATGGTTTCTGAAATTGTGAAAAAAATAATGTCTAAAAGTAATATCAAATGTTTGTTATACTATCAAATGAAGCAATATTCTCAATGGAAATCGAGAATGCTTTTTGAGCCCATATATATTAAAATAATATTATAATTGGGGAAATAGTTTAATCGGGAAAATATCTACATGTGTTATGATTTAAGAAATAATAGTTCAAATCTGTTTCAAATTTTTGATAGTTTAATTGGAAAAACACTTAAATCGCATATAGAAGATAGAGGTTCGAATCCTCTTTTCTCCACTTTGTAACAAATCCGAGGGCCTGTTAATATGATAGATATAAACAAAAGTTCTAAATATAATTTTCATTTTAATGAGTTTTCTGGAATTAAGATAACTTTTATTAATATGCCACTGCGCGAATCAGCTGCGCCCAATACACCACCAGAAGGTCCAGGCATATTAGCAGCAATTGCTCGTCAACATGGGGCAGAGCCTTATATACTTGACTTAAATGCTTATCGAATTAAAGATGAACTGGCTGAACAAAGAGGTCTACCAAATGGTAGGCATATGACATATGATGAGGCTGAAAATTTAATAGTTCAACATATTAAAATTGCAGGGGATCAAGACGTAATTGCTTTTTCTGGTAAAATAACAACTTTAAGATGGCAAGAACAAATGGCTAAAATAATTAAAAAACACCAGCCTGATTGTTTTTTAGTAACTGGAAATGGCTTAGCCACAGAAATTAAGACAGGCTTATTTAATTGGATTCCTGAATTAGACGCAATTGGAAGATCAGAAGGAGATGATATCATCCTTTTAATTTTACAAGACGCAAAAACAATCAAAGAATTAGGAATTAAAAGAGCAAAACGTTCTGGTAGGTTAAGTTCATCTTATCTGGGAGAGATTGATAATCGATCTAGGTTTTGTTATGAAGGTAACAGGCCTCGCAATTTAGATGCAATTCCATACGCAGCGTGGGATTTATTAGAATCCGATCCATATGGACACAATGTATTAGAGGATTACATTAAAATCCCGGTTTGGGGCATTGCCGCAAATAATAGTTCTGCTACCCCATTTACAATGAAAAGAAGTTTAACTACGGTTAGTAGTCGCGGGTGCCCATATGCATGCGCCTTTTGTTATCGAGGGGCACAAGGAGAACGAAACTATGGAATGCGCTCGCCGGAACATATTGCAACCCAGATAAAAGAATATGTTGATAGATATAAACTCGATTTCGTGGGCTTTCCAGATGACAACTTTGCAGTGGATAGAAGAAGAATAAAAAGAATCCCTGAAGTTTTTAAAGAATACGGAATCGATCATATTAGATGGGGCACCCACACTCGTATGGATGAAGCCGACGAGCGCGCTTTTGATATGGCGCGCGGAGGCTGTGTATATATTGGTTTTGGTGCGGAATCAGCCTCCCCACACACCTTAAAACTTATGCAGAAGGGTGGTTTTATATTAAAGAACGGCTTAACTCCAACAAAAGTTAATGGAAAAATTTACGAGTTTCCCACAACCATGGTTAATGCTATTAAAAATTGTAAAGAGGCAGGGATTCACGCCAATTGCACTTGGATTATGGCATACCCAGGAGAAGAGTTAGAACACTTAAAAACAAGTGTTGCATTTATTTTATGGCAACAGGAGTTTTGGACTAAAGGAAATATTGTTGGAACCGATGCTTATGAAATAGCTAAAGATTCTGTTAACAAAAAGATGTTTACAGCCACTGCTTATCCCGGCACTACAATGTGGAAAGTTGTGCGCCCAAAAATAGAAAAGCACTTTAATATCAATTTTAATGCTATGGGAGGGCCCATTTGTGATGAAAATTTTCATAAATACGTGCTAGAGTTAGATGATGCCACAAAGGTACTAAATGGCATTAATGGCAACCCTGTTAACTTTGGAAATATGCCTTTGGACACTTTTTTAAAAGCTAGAGAACATGTAGACTCTGGTAATATTGAAAACATTTTATCCATGAATATCTAAAGGAAAAGGAAAATATGTTATGAAAGCAATATTTATATCTGTTAGAAGTGCATCGAGCCGATTGCCAAATAAAGCTTTAAAAAAAATTAATGACAAAGCCACAATTGAATATTTAATTGATAGGCTTAAAAAATCTAAAAAAGCAGACACCATTGTTTTATGTACCACCAAGTCTCAAGAAGACGATAAGCTTTGTGAAATAGCAATTAAAAACAATATTAATTTTTTTCGTGGGTCTGCCCCAGATAAATTAAAGAGATGGCTCGGCGCGACTACCCAATACAATGTAAGGTTTTTTGTAAACGTGGATGGTGACGACTTGTTTTTCGACGCTGGACTAGCCGATCACTGTTTTGATCAGTATGATTTGACTAAAACAGATTTTATTGATGGTCGTGGTTTATATAACGATGTTTATGGCATGACCGCGGAGTCTTTAAAAAAAGTTTGTGAACTAAAAAATAATTCCGACACTGAGTTTATTCAACCGTATTTTAAGTCTGGCGCATCCAAGGGACTCTTTAAAATGGCAAAGATAAATCAACCACCAGAGAAATATAAAAAACAAGACATCAGGATGACTTTAGACTATGAAGAAGATTATGCTTTTTTTAGCACTGTTATAAATCATTTTCAAAGTTCAAACACTGAAATGTCTTTCGATAACATATTAACTTATATAGAAAACAATCCCGAAGTCAAAGCTATTAATTGGCACAGAGAGCAAGATTGGAAATCAAACCAAAGCAATAGCATTAACAAGCTAAAGGCATAAAGATGAAAAAGCAAAGCAAATATGTGGGAAATGAACTTTTGTATTTAGAAAAAGTTTTGAATTCTGAAAATTGGTCATCAACAGCCGGTACTTGGTGTCAAGCCCTAGAAAAGAATTTTGCTTCAAAGTTTGATTCCAAATACGCAGTGGCAATGAATTCGGGTACCTCCACTTTGCATGCTGCACTAGAAGCTGTTGGGGTTAGAGCGGGAGATGAGGTAATCTCCCCAGCCTTGACTGTTATAATGGATTCTACTGCCACTTTTCATGTTAATGCAATACCGGTATATGCTGATATTGATCCACAAACTTTCAATATTGATCCGGATGATATTGAAAGAAAAATCACTGAAAAAACAAAAGCTATAATAATAGTGTCATTGTATGGCTTGCCCTGTGAAATGGATAGGATAATGGAAATATCTAGAAAATATAATATTCCTGTTATTGAAGACAATGCTCAGTGTTTTTTATCAAAGTACAAAAATCAATTGGTTGGAACTTTTGGTGCTGTTTCTAGTTGGAGTTTAGAAAACTCCAAGCATATGAGTTGTGGTGAGGGCGGCATTATTACTAGTAATAATGAAAAGTACGCAGAACTAGCTAGAAAAGTAGCTGGACATGGTTACAAAAACTTAAGAGCACAAGATGGACAAATTAAACTTAACCAAAGTGTCTATCAAGATCCAAATTATAAAAGACATGATGAGGTCGGCTGGAATTATAGATTAAGTGAAATTTGTGCTGCGGTGGCAATTGCTCAACTAGAAAACTTAGAACAAAAAGTTAAATTAAGAAAGCAAGTGGCAAATTTGTTTATTAATGAGATGTTGGAGTGCGATTATTTTGTTCAACAAAAAGTATCAGATCACTGTGATCACTCATACTTTACTTTAGGTGTGTTGTACGAGGGCGAAGAAAAAATAGGTGTAAGCTGGCAAGACTTTAGAGAAAAATACGTTGAGTTCGGAGGCGACGGATTCTACGGCGCCTGGAGCGTACCTTATCTTGAACCAGTTATATCTGACAGAAAATATGTTAGAAGATGCCCTCAGATATATAGCGATGTGTACTATAAAAAGGGTCTGTGCCCCGTAGCGGAACAGCTACAGCCTAAGCTTATGCAATTTAAAACAAATTATCGCAGTATAGAGCGAGCAAAGGAAAAAGTAGAATCTTTAAAGAAAACCATAAACTATTATAAAAGGAGTAAATAATTTTGAATAACTTAAAATCAGTATATGTCATTGCAGAAATCGGAATTAACCACAACGGAGATATGCAATTAGCTAAAGAGCTTATTGACAAATCTCACGTTGCAGGTGCTAATGCGGTTAAGTTCCAAAAAAGAGATATAGGTCTTGTATACACCAAGCAAGAATTAGATAAGTACCGTGAATCTCCTTGGGGAACAACAAATCGTCAACAAAAAGAGGGTTTGGAGTTTTCAATACAACAATATATTGAATTAGAATCATACACGAATAGCTTAGGTTTGGACTTTGTTGTCTCTTGTTGGGATGTTGCGAGTGTTGATTTGATTGAGAAACATTTGAACATTAGATATCATAAAGTTGCCTCCGCTCTAACTACTGATAGGAAATTTTTAGAAAAGCTAAACTCTACTGGGCGCCCAGTGATTTTATCTACTGGCATGTGCACTGAAAAACAAATTGCTGCGGCAATTGAGATTTTGGATAATGTAAAAATTGTCTTAGCATGCACTAGTACCTATCCAACAACTGCCCGCGAGATAAACTTGAAACACATATGCACTTTAAAGACAAACTATCCGGATGTTGAAATTGGATTTTCTAATCACTATAATGGTGCGGACGCATGCGTTGGTGCCACCGCATTAGGCGCATCATGTGTCGAGTTCCACATCACGAACGATAGAACTGCTTATGGTTCCGATCAAGCTGCGTCTATTCAAAACGCCTCTGAAGTTATTGATGCAATAAGAAAAATGGAGTTGATGTTAGGTGACGGTGTAAAAAAAGTTTATGATTCTGAGAAACCAATCGCTAAAAAATTGAGGAAATAAAGATGATACTACGAAATAAAAATGTTTTAATCACCGGAGCTACAGGAGGATTAGGAAGTGCCCTCGCAAGCGAATTTGTAAAAAACGGAAGTAATTTATTTCTCACTGGGACTGATTCTAACAAGCTAGAGCAGTTAACGGCGAGATTACAAAATAAAAACACTCTTGATAACAAAATAAAATATGAAAAATGTGATTTAAGTGATGAGCGCTCGGCTCTGCAATTTATCGAAAAGGTAAAAATTGTTTTTGGGCACATTGATGTACTTGTGAATTGTGCAGGTATATTTCTAGTTAAAAGCTTGACAGACACGTCTTTAGAGGAGTATAAAAAGTGTATTCAAGTTAACTTAAACGCTCCATTTATTTTAACTAAAGCTTTTTCTCAAGATATGATTAAAAATAAATGGGGCAGGATCATTAATATAGCCTCCTCTTCCGCATATGCTGGCGGCCCTTTAACATCCACTTATTGCGCCTCAAAGCACGGCCTATTAGGCCTTTCTAGGTCTTTATATCAAGAGCTTAAAACAAGGGGAGTTAGAGTGATGACAATATCTCCTGGCTCTATAAAGACAGAAATGGGAAGAGAGGTAGAAAACCTTGGGCAAACATATGACACCTTTATGGAGCCCTCAGAAATAGCAAACTATGTTGTTTATAACGCATCTTTTGATGGAAATTTAGTTTGTGAAGAGTTAAGATTAAATAGGTTGGAAGTGCGCTAAGTTTATGAAACTAGGAATTATACAAGGAAGATTATCAGAGCCTGTTGGTGGTCATATACAAGAGTTTCCAAAGGATTGGAAAAAAGAATTTGTATCTTTAGAAAGCTTAGGTCTGAGCCATGTAGAGTGGCTTGTCACAAAGAACAGTTGGCTAAATAATCCAATTATGGAAAGCCCAAAATATGTTGAAAAGTTTCCAATTTCTTTTGTTTGTTTAGATATTTTGGTAGATGATAGAATATCAGAACCAGATTTTTTAAATGAAAAACTTGAATCAGTTTGTGAAAAAATTTGTGATACATCATTAACAAATCTCACTATACCCCTGCTTGAAGGTAGTAGTATGGAAGACGACACAAAAAGAGCAAAGTTTTGTAAATTAATCAAAGAGTTTGGAGACAGATTTCCGATGATCAACTTCTCTTTTGAGGCAGAATTGCAAAAAGAACAATTGCTGGAAATTGTCTCTTTATGTGACAATTTTTTCGTTACATACGACACAGGCAATATAACTTCTTATGGAATAAATCATTCAGAATATATTGATTTTTTTAAACACAAAATAAATAATGTCCACTTGAAAGATAGAACTGTGAATGCTATAACTGTTACTCCTCTCACCGGAGACACAAATTTTGATTTAATATTTAATTCTTTAAATAAAATTGACTATAATGGGGCAATGACAATGCAGACTGCCAGATCGACAACTGGCAAAGAAATAGAAACCATTAACAAACATAAAGATGTTTTTATGAGGTTATATGAAAAACATTTTTGATTTAACAGATAAAACAATTCTTATAACTGGCGCTGCCGGTATGCTTGGTAGAAAGTATACTGACGCGCTTACATTTCACGGCGCAACTGTAATTGTATCTGATATTAATCACAAAGCAGCGGTAAAGCTTTGCCAGAACATCAACAAAAAATATGGTGAGAATAGAGCATTCCCAGAGTATTTAGATGTTCTTGATAAACAATCGATTCAAGATGTCTGCGATAAATACGAAAAAATAGACGTTTTAATTAATAACGCAGCTAAGGATACAAAAGTTGAAAAAAAGAGTGATCTTAATTTAAATGCAAGATTTGAAACAATGAGCATTGATTTTTGGAGAAAAGACATGGAGGTTGGCTTAGACGGCCTATTTCTATGTGCGCAAGTTGTAATCAACAAAATGCTACAAACAGGTGGTGGTAATATAATAAATATTGCCTCTGATTTGTCCGTAATAGCCCCAGATCAAAGAATATATAAAAAAGAAAACACCGAGGACAACAAACAGCATGTTAAGCCAGCGACATATAGTGTTTCGAAGTGGGCTGTGCGGGGCCTTACTAAATACATGGCAACTTATTTTGCAGATAAAAATATTAGGACTAACTGTTTGTCACCCGCTGGAATATATAGTCCAGAATTACCAGACACCTTTGTTGATAGATTGACCTCTTTAATACCCATGGGTAGAATGGCTAGCCATGATGAATATGGAGGTGCTATAGTTTTTTTATGTTCAGATGCTAGTAAATACATGACAGGCGCCAACCTAGTGATTGATGGAGGGCGCACAATATGGTAAAAAATAGACATATACATATACCAATTAAATATGTAAAGAAAGGTTGGGGTTATGAAAAGTGGATAATTAATAAGTCGGAATATTGTGGAAAACTTTTGTATTTTTATGCTGGTAAAAAATGTTCTTGGCACAAACACGCCTTAAAGGATGAGGTGTTTTATTTACAATCTGGTAGAATGATTGTTAGGTATGGGGAAGATGACAGTATTGAAAAAGCAGAAGAATTAATGTTAGAACCAGGAATGAACTTTTATGTTTATCCTGGCCTTAGACATCAAATGGAAGCCCTAGAAGCTTCAGAATTATTTGAATTCTCTACTGAACATTTTGATGACGATAGCTATAGATTAATAAAAGGAGATTGATAAAGATGATTATTTATGTTGATATAGACGAAACAATATGTGAAAGCCCGCCTGATAGAGATTATTTAAAGGCGATACCAATTAAAGAAAATATTAAAAAAATTAATGAACTATATTATAATAATCATACAATTGTTTATTGGACCGCAAGAGGATCTCAAACTGGAATTGATTGGGCAGACATAACAAGAAAACAAATTAAAGATTGGGGCGCCAAATGTCATGAAGTGAGGCTAGCTAAACCTCACTATGATGTGTTTATATGTGATAAGGCTATAAATTCAAATGTTTTTTTTAATTCAAATCACAAGATAACAGACCTTCTCAAAGATAAAAGGTGGATGGGCGAATGATCTACTGGGCGTGATGGTGAAGCAGTTTTTGCTAAATAAAATAAAAAGAAAATTAGCCAACGAAGTTTAAAAGGAGCAATAAAGTGAAAAAAATATTAGTATTAGGTGCTGGAGGTTTTATTGGCGGCGCCATGGTTAAAAGATTAAAAAAAGAGGGCCACTGGGTACGAGGCGTAGATTTAAAATATCATGAATATTTTGATATCACGCAACTTGCAGATGAGTTTTTGATTGGAGATCTTAGAGACCCAAAAGTTTGTGATTTGGTTGTAGATGAAACAATTGACGAAATTTATCAATTTGCTGCTGATATGGGTGGCGCCGGTTTTGTATTTACAGGAGAAAATGATGCAGACATCATGCACAATTCGGCAATGATTAATCTTAATATTGCTGAACAGTGTGTTAAGAAAAAGATTAAAAAAGTTCTTTATTCTTCTTCAGCATGTATGTACCCCAAGCGCAACCAACTAGATCCTGATAATCCCAACTGTACAGAAGATTCTGCATATCCAGCAAATCCAGATTCAGAATACGGCTGGGAAAAACTTTTCAGTGAGAGGCTTTGGTTGGCTTTTGCTAGGAATTATGGATTGAATGTGAGCGTTGCTCGCTATCATAATATTTTTGGACCCTATGGAACATGGACCGGTGGCAGAGAAAAGGCTCCAGCAGCTTTTTGTCGAAAAGTGGCAGAAGCAAAGGAGGGCAATTCGATTGAAGTTTGGGGCCCCGGCTCCCAAACTAGATCTTTTCTCTATATTGACGAGTGTATTGAAGCTACACGAAAATTAATGGATTCGGATTTCAGCGGACCAGTTAACATTGGCTCTGAAGAAATGATTGCTATTAATATGTTTGCTCAAATGGCCATTGATATTTCGGAAAAGAAGCTAACCGTTGATAATATTGATGGTGAAAGATTTAGATCTAAATATGGACATCCTTGTCCAATTGGCGTAATGGGAAGAAACTCTGATAACACTTTAGTTAGAGAAAAACTTGGATGGGATTATTCTCAGCCGTTATTAATTGGCATGAAAAAAACGTATTCGTGGATTAAAGAGCAGGTAGAAAATTCATCATATATTTATGAATCTCCTGATGGTGGTAATACCGTAACAAAACGACGATTCGGCTCATCTGAAAAAGTAGCAGTTTAAGTAAAAAAGGAAAATATGGAAACAGAAAAAGTAATAAATAAAATTGTAGGATGGCTAACAGAACAACTAATCCATTCAGACCAAAAAGGCTTCGTAATAGGAGTGTCGGGTGGGGTTGATTCTGCTGTTACATCAACTCTTTGTGCCAAAACTGGCTATCCAATAATAGTTTTAAATTTACCAATCAATCAGGCTAACGATCAACATAATCGCTCCAATGAGCATATTAATTGGCTTAAAACTAAATTTGATAATGTTAAACACTATACAGTTGATTTGACTTCTGTATATGATTCTTTTAAAGAAGCGGTACCGCACTGTGATGAGTTGGCATTGGCGAATTCTCAATCTAGAATAAGGATGACAACAATTTACTCTTTTGCGAATTATAACAATTTTTTAGTTGCTGGTACCGGCAACAAGGTTGAGGATTATGGAGTGGGCTTTTTTACGAAATATGGTGATGGAGGGGTTGATATTAGCCCTATCGCAGATTTGTTAAAATCTGAAGTTTATGGCTTGGCCAAAGCACTAAATATTATACAGACCATTCAAGATGCTCCGCCAACAGATGGACTATGGGGTGACAATAGAACAGATGAAGAACAAATTGGTGCCTCGTACGACGAGCTAGAGTGGGCACTGAATTACTATGACCAGTTTGGCTCTAGTATAACTGGGCTGTCCCCGAGACAGCGCGAGGTGTTGCGAATTTATGTTAATAGGCACGTTGGCAATAAACACAAATTATTAACACCGCCAGTTTGTGAATTATAATTAATTTAAGAAAAGGAGAAAAAATGACTGAAATACAACACACAAACTTATCAACTCAGGCGATTGGTGCTGTTATGATGGCACTGCAAAAAAGCTTGATGGAACAAAGCGATATTGTTCCAGTATTGGAGGGGTTTAAAATGACAAACTCACCAGAAGGGTTAGTGGTTTTAAACCCACCCCTTGTTAAATTTAATGATGAGTTTGAAGAAAGCTTACAACAAAGTTTCGACTTTGATACTGGTGGTAGTCAACCCGATACGGTTGTTAATCCGTTTAACTCGCGAGAAGATTAATGCCCATATACGTATATGCATGCGACGATTGTTTTGGAGAGTGGAAAGAGAGTCATGGGATGACAGAAGAAGTAGATAATTGCCATTGGTGTGAATCGGGCAACATCTATAGAAAGCCCAGCGCTTTTGTTAACTTGTCGAAACAATTTAAACAAAAATTAAAAGTTGGTTCGCACGTTAAAGAGTTTATAGAGGACTCTAGAAAAGAGTTAGAACAACAAAAAAAGGAAGCAGAACAAAAAAATGATTGAAATATTTTTAGGAGTGTCCATTATATTTAATGGACTGCTGGTGTGGTACATAGTTCAGCTTTTACGCAAGTTTCTTAATATTTCTGAAGAGCTAGAAGGTTTGTTTATTAGCTTGGAGGAATATTCCGACCATATAGAGCTTGTTCATAGCTTGGAAAGGTTTTATGGAGACTCAACACTAGAAAACTTACTGCGACACTCTAAGGAGCTTTCATCGCGCTCTAAGAACTTTAGGGCTATATACGATATAAATTATGATATTGCAGATGATGACGAGGATCAATATGAAGATGAGATGGAATAATATATGGCTAGAAAAAGAAAAAATCAATATTTTACAAAAGACCACGAACAGGCAATAATTGATTATTGCCAAACAAACGATTCAAAGACAAGAAACGAATTATATAATACATTAATTGGTCCCGCCTTTAATGAGTTAGTAGACAAAATCGTATATACATATAAATTTACCAACCTTCCTAACATAGATTATCTTAAAGAAGATTGTAAAAATTGGCTAATAACCATATTGGACAAATATGATCCCAATAGAGGATCAAAAGCATTTTCTTATTTTAGCGTCATAACAAAGAACTGGTTTATACACAAAGTTAAGAAAAACACTCAACAGTATAGGCGCGAAATCTTAATTGACAACTACTGCATTACTGCAGATGAAGATGTCAATAACAACCACCCCTTAGTTATTTATAATAGATCAATACAAGACGCAATAAGTAAGGAGTTTTGGCAAACCTTTAAAGAGCATGTTGACGTTTGGGAAACTGTATCAACGAGGCCCAATGATAAGAAAGTGATACAGGCTGTTAAGATATTGTTTGAGGAGTCTGAAAATATAGAAATTTTTAACAAGAAGGCTATTTACCTATATATAAGAGAGATTACTGGCTTAAACACAAAGCAGGTTGTAAGCTCCTTAAATAAGATACGAGCTAAGTATAGGGATTTTAAAATAAAATGGGACGAAGAGTAGAAGACATTAATGATTATATTGAAGAGTCAATTAGTAATATTAGGGATGATCGATCAATAACTTCTACTTTATTGACAGATTTGTTGTTGGAAATGAAAAAATCTTCTGATGTAGAAACCCACAAACAATTGGGATTTATTGCTTCCAAATATGTAGAAACCCTCCAGCGCTCCAACGAACAGTTAGTTAAGATTACAGCAATTTTAAATAAAACGCAGGATTCTTCTATGAAGCTGAATGATGAAGATAGAGAACATCTTTTTGATTTAATTCAAGGTGGAGATCAAAATAAATAATGGGATCAAAGAAAAAACGCAAAAATAAAGGTAAGGGAAAGGAAGACGATTCTTTAGGGGGTATTGCGAATACAATATTAGACATTCAACCTGGCTATCTTAATGATTTTGATGTTGATGACGTCGATCAAGAAAGCATTGACTTTCAATCTGAGTCTGGCGAATCGATCCTCCGCCGTATGCAAGATAAAATATTTACTCCAAATAAATTTAAAACATCAGGTACGCTGATTGGTATTCTTTTGAGAACGGATAACAAGTTTTCTGGAAAGGATTGCACTGGTCAAGACCTTGCCATCGCCGTTGCGAAGCCAGGTCATGCAAAATATAAACTAGATACGTATAAAGTTAGAGTACCTGAGCTACATTTCATGTTGCCAACACCGAAAAGCTTGCCTGGAAAAACTGATGCGGATAAGCTTATTATTGACTCTTACCCAACAATGCAAGCAATAGACACTCTTGTACAAAGACAGGGCGCCGTTCCTGGCGATTTAGTAAAAGTAGAATTGGCGAATAAGGGTGCAATATCTAGAATGTATTTTGCAGGGCCCCTAGATCCCAAGAATACTGGTATGAGTCAGGCAGAATTTGAAAAGTGTTTGGAAGGCTGCAGAAAGAAATATACAAATGGCGGATCGGTGGGTGATTGCATTGGAAAAAATGTAAATTTGGCGAAATATAGTGAAGGCATCCCCCCTGTTGTTAACGGAGAAGGGCACACGGAAGAGTCAGTTGTTCTTGGAGAAGGCGGCGCCGAGTGGTTAAAAAAAATAATAGAAGATCTTAAAGATAAGTTTTCTGGTAAAACGTGGATTGGAGCCCTTGAGGGCAATGGTTCTGGTACCGACACCGTAGAAATGATTCCAGCAAGCAAGGGCGGCGGAGCCGGTAGATCTACGTTGATTTTTCTACCAAAGGGCATGGATCCCAAGTCAGATATAGAAATTATTTATTTCTTTCATCATAATAAAATGTTTGCGAATGAAAAAAATCCTGAATGGGAAAAAATAGGAAGCGTATTAAATAAGATGGCTCAAAAAAATAATAAATTTGGAGGGGGAAGAAGAAATTTTGTTTTTGTAATGCCAGAATTATTGTGGTCGAAAGAGGCTATATCCAAACCAGATATTGGGTACGCAAGAGTCCAATCTCAAAATACAAAATTTCCCAATTCTGACTCTGCAGCCTATCGATACAAAGATCGTCACTGGTCTATGTGGGGATATGATGGAACAATTAAATATCCCAAGCTTGATGGAAAAGCCCCTCTTTCATATAAATCGACTAATTCACCAGGCCCTGGAAATATAAAAACTTTCCATGATAACGTACTAAAAACATTGGCTAGCCCTCAATTTAATATTAATTCTGAAAAAATAACTCACATTTCCTTGATTGGTGATCGCTTCGGCGGCGCCGCCATATCAAATGCAGCTAGAATGAATGTTCTGGGTAGCACATTTGGGCAAAAATTATATAAAATACAACTATTACATTCTGATTATAGTGGTACCCCCGACAACATGTTTCATGATAATGATTTAAAAGACATTGTTGGCAGCATCAACTTAAGCAAAATAAGCCTAGAAATACACATGTCCACTAAAGGAGATAGAGGTGTGGATAAGCTTCCTCGCGATGCAGTGGCAGCTTTTATTGGCCAAACATCTAAAACGCTTTTAGATTCTTTTAAAGACCAGCCGGATGGAAACATAACACCAGAAGTTGCTCGCGACAATATGTTAAAAACTTATAATGACAAGCTGAAGTGGACATCGGACGACGCCAAGATTGACGTGAATTTTAAGACTAATTATGATAATGGTAGGAAGTTTTTGATTACGAACGCGTCAAAAACGATAAGACTCTCTGGCCCTTGGGCAAATATTATATATAAAGGGTGGAGTACAGCGCCATCTTTTGAGTGGGTTAGCTGGCTGGCAGATAAAACCACCGTACCAACTGCAATTGCAGTCAGTGACGTGATTAAGGACCAGGGTGCCCTCATTAATCTTGGGGTGCCCGAGACCGACGAGAAGAAGTTTAAAGACTATGAAGGAAATGTATTATTATACAAATCCGAACACTCTTCACATGATGGGAAGACTGCGATTGTTGTACCACCGGGCGCCGACGTCAATCAACCATATGAATTAATATATTTTTTACATGGGTTCACTGGCGCCAGCAAATGGGCCGATCATGGCTGGACAAAGAGTATAACCAACCATCTAAAAACAATGGTCCATGGACAAAAAAGAAATGTCATATATGTTACGACGCAGCTAAATGTTGCAAGTGGAAATGATAAGAAAGCCACGTGGAGTAAGGGTGATCCAGATAAAAAGCAGTTTCCAAACTTTCACAAAGAAGTGGTAGAGCATATAATGAATAAAGAAGAAAATAAGGGCTTTAAAGGCGGTAAACCAAAGTGGATTGCTTTTAAATCTTTTTCTGGCGGTTATGCAGCGCTAGCAGGAATAGTAGAGAAATTAACATCATCCAGTATCCACGGCGTTCCAATCCAAAGGATGGATTATTTAGATTCTTTTTACGGCGGCCAGGTCAAAGTGCTTACAAAGATCTGGAAAGATTTAAAACTTCAGTTTAAACCGGGCGAGAAATTTGAATTACATGTATATTCGGATAAGGGTAAATCAAAGGATCCCAATGGAACTTGGAAAACCGTGTCGAAATATTTACTGTCCATGGGACTCTCTCCAAATGGTTTTAATGGTAATAAAAAAATTATGGAGGGTGCCAAAGAAGCCACATTATCTCAATTGGATGGTTTGTGGCTAGCAAACACTACAGGGGGCCATCTCCAACAGGTTACTTCTCACTTTGGAGAGGAGTCTAAATTAAAACCTTCTATTTCTGGCCATAGTGGCTTTTCTCCAAAGAAGCCCGCCTCGAACCCGGCAGGAAAAGTGGACATATCAAAGATTCCTGTTTCCTTTGATAAGGATGGAAATGCTTCTAATTATTTGGGCCAAGAGTTGGATGATAAATATGATCTAAAAGATCCTCAATTAGCATGTGAAAAGGGCGATGTAAAAAGACATGTGGCAAAAACTGGCAAACCAATTGTTGACAAGAAGTCATTAAAAGATTGTGAGACAGGGTGTAGAGACGGATTAAAGAGCGGAGAAGAGCCAAAAAAGCCCCCATTTAAAAAAGAGGACGCACACCCAATTGAAAATCTATTGTCGGGCGCCTCATCGGATGCAAATTTTAAATCTAGAGACTCAAAGCGCTCCCCAGGATCAATAACGACTATAGTGTTACACCAAGGCTGCACGGGCCTAGGCGGCACAATAAGAGCATTAAATTCAAAGCACCTTGGCACACACTTTACTGTTAGTCACGCTGGCATTAAACAACATGTTGACCCAGAGAGAGTGACCGCCCATGCGTCGAGTGCAAACAATAGATCGATTGGAATTGACATCACCAGCTTTTGTAAGTTTGATATAGCAAAAAAAGATGCAGATCCAGAAAAGGCAGCAAAAAAGAAAGGCTGCAAGTCTTCTAAACAGCTTATAAAAACTAAATTGGGGTGGAAGGGTACCCAAACAGTAGGGAACTTAAGCATGATGGAAAATTGTAAGAAATTAGTTGCCGCACTTCTTAAAAAATATCCTTCGATATCAAAGGGCAAGTTCGGAGGCGCAAGTGGAAGTAATTATTTCTTTGGCCATGGCTCCTCGGGTACCACAGGCGTTGTCCCACATGGCTACATAAGCAAGAACCGTTCTGACGGGCGTTATGTCTGTCTTTATATATATTTAAGACTAGTCAAGGGCATTGGCCCCACCGCCGCATACAGCAAGGTACTAAATGCGGCTTGGAAATCGGGGGGATATCCTGGTGGCACTGCAGAAGGCAATGCCGCTAAAGGTAAGCCACCTAAACCTGTACGCACCGTGTCTATAGCATGATAATAGGAGAAAAAAATAATGTCACTATCACTTAGTGGTCCAATTAGAGACAAAAAGAATATTCCAGAGAAGCCAACAGCAGAAGATATTTACAATGGTATTGATGGCGATGTTAATTACCAATTTGCTCCAGAATTAAACAAACCTCCTTTTGGAGAAGAAACAATAGAAGGTCCATATGGGTCGGGAATTAGAGTTGGGGTTGATAGAATCAATGAGCGCACTGCGCCTGATGGTTCCTCGTTTCAATATGGCAATGGCTACGGCGGCATCGGCGCCATTGGCTGTTCAATGGTTGATATATATGCGGGTTTAAATTCGTGGTCCGTCGCCAAGGGCAAAGTACCAGACACCCCTGTTAATCCAAGCGCACAAAAAGATGCGGCTAGAGTATATGTTTCTGCTATGTGTGATGTTGACGATCAATTTGATTTTCCAGACGGAACAATTGGAAATATAAAGGGTAAATCTGCAGCCGTAGTTAAAGCAGATCAAGTGCGGATAGATGGCCGAGAAGGCGTAAAAATAACTACAGGCATAGATTTAAAGAATTCAAAAAAGAGAGACATTAGGTCGGTTCCTGCTATTAATTTAATTGCTGGAAATGTTGGCAAAGATAAAATGCACCCAATTCCAAAAGGCAACAATTTGCTTAAAGCGTTGGATGATATTGTTGATAATATTAATGAGTTGTCTGATATTGTTGATAACTTTTTAATGTTTCAACACAAGTTTAATAGTGTTATAATGAGCCACACGCACCCTTCTCCAACTGGCATTGGCATCGGGATGCTCGCCGGGGGTGGTCCAACTGCATTTTGCAATGGCTCGACTTTGTTGTCGTATGATTGTGCCACAGGAGGCTTTGATGCCGCCGTCAACGGCATGATGTGCAAAAAGGATCTTATGATGCACAAAATGACAATGAGTGGCCTTAAGGCATCAAGAATGGAGCGTTATAGTGGTGATTTTATTAATAGTAGACAAGTGTTCACTAGCTAAGAGGTTATAAGATGGCTGTTGATGATGTAGTACAAATTGTTAAAAATAAATTAAATAATGAATTTAAAAAAATATGGAATAAGCTAAAAGAGCAACCAGAAAAAGGATTTGTGGTTGTTGTTAGTGAACATTATGATAACAAAGAAGAAAGTGGCGCCCCTCCCCCTTCTTTTAGGAATATAAAAGAACATAATCCGAAACTTGAAAAATTTCAATCTGATCATATGGCCGAATATAATGCCTGGATACTGAATTCAGACAATGAAGGAAAAAGCTGGGTTACTTTTATAAGCGCCCTTAAGCAAAAATATGCCCTAGGCCCTTCTGTCTCCTCCGACACGAGACCATATCAGAAAAAAAACATAGGTGGAGAGCAGCAGTGGTGGAAGAAATCTAAAACTCATTTATCGAAAGACGGAAAATATTATATAGTTCCTCTAGTATATGAAAACATGATGAACAATACTGCTCTAGTTGGTTATAAAGAGGATGGCAAATATTCAATTGGTGAATCTGGCACAGACACTCACCCCGGCAAAGGCCTTTTGGGAAACAATAAGTTTTCTAATGATTCTAAAATGTTAGCATTAAAAAAGCTAGAATCTGATTTAAATAAGGCTATTGGCAATGAAAAGGTTGAGGCATTAGCTAAAGAATATGGTATTATTCCAAAAAATATAAAAGTAGATAGAGCTAAGGGCGCGCCCGCTAAAGCAACACAGTCTTGGCATATAATACCTAGAAAACAAAATTATCAGAATCTATGGATCAAGGTGATGTTTGATAAAGAGTGGGTTGATTCTTTGGCACCATCGGTGAATCCGAATATTGACTATACAATTACGAACCGTGAAGTGTTGATTCTTGTCAAGGACTTAAAAGGAGATTTGGATAATTTAGAAAAACTTTTATATCATTTTGATATTCAAATCGGTGGCGCCCAGAAAGGGGGGATACAAACCTCTTTTGATCCTGTGTGCACCGCCGGAAAAATTAAAAAAATATATGGCATCCTCGATGATTTAATGCGCGGGAATGGCAAAGAAAGTTTAAAGTCTTTAGAAAAAACGAACGCAGCTTTTCAATTTGGATTTACTAATGAGTATGTTTTGCAATATATTGCGTATAGCGAAGTAGCAGATTGTCTATGTGACAAGAATGCTAATATGAATGCTTATGTTTTAAAAGAGGGCCTAGAACAAATAAAAGCAAAGCCCCCGTTTAGTTCAAGTACAATTAATAATTTTATCCATCTATTGCCAGATATAAATCGAAGATACAAAAAATATTTAAAATCTTCATCTGGCAAAATTGATAGCGATCTCTTTAGCACACAACAATCGTGGCTGAGTTTTGTACAAACTTATGTTTATCCGCCACCAGAAGTAGCCTATCAAAATAGCGGTACTTTATATGATGATTTGGCGGGTGTTGCAATGGGCATTGGTGATATTGCAACAAACCCCTTATTTAAAGATCTTCTATATTCAGGAAAATATATAAAAGACCCTTTACAGCTTTTAAGTCCGGATGTTAAAAATTTAGTTGTAGGGGCGTCTAACACAAGCAATATGTATTATGGTGATGATGCTCTCTTATTCTCTCTTAAAGATGAGTTGAAATCTATGACATCCCTATATGATAAACTGCTACACAAAGTTCCTGTTTCTGAACTTATAAAAGTTGCTGCTGGTATTATATTTAAGTGCCTCCCTTTGGATGATTTAAAACGCCATTTGTGTAAAATAATTTTAAAAACAATTCCAATAGCAGAGCTTCGCGTTGTACTTTACCCTTGTTTGAGAGAGCTAGGCGCAGAAGGAGAAATGGCAATTGCAAAATTAGAAGGAATGGTTACAGGTCGCACTGGAGAAGTATATGCAATTGCAAAAGCTCGTTATCCAGATAAGTTTCCTGCTGACGCAGCTGATGCAGCTGCCTTAGCTGAGATGACGTCTCTCTATTGTTCTGATCCTCATATGCAAAAAAAGTTGGGTCGTTCTCCTGACGACTTCAATGATGAACTCGCCGCCTGGGCAGATCAACAAGCGGATGATGCAATATGTGACTGTATATTAACTCTATATGGCCCGATTACTGAGTTGCTAGCTTTCGCTGAAGAGGTGTATGAAGATGTTATAGATGGTCTGGTCTCTGCATCAAAAACTAAACCGGCAAATATTGAAAAAGAAGCGACGATGGCGCTAGAAAAAATGATTGCTCCTATTAAAAATTGGCTAAAGAGCCGCTCTCAAATGGGAGATTTTGGAGCAATGTTTTTGCAAGGGCTGCAGGACATGGCTATGAACTTGATTTATGCCGCCGTTATGATTGTATTGAAATATGTTAGGGACGAGATCTTAGGATCCCTAACTGCAGATTTATGTAATATGTCCAAAGGCTCTCCATTTAATTTCACGAATCCTGTGGATTTTATAATGAATTCTTCAGTTTATCATGATGATGGCCAGCAACAAATTTGGGATAAATTCAAGGACTTCGATGCTAAACACTTCTTTAATATGGATATACAATCTTTGGTTGGCTCCTTTGAAAAATTAGGTGATATATTTTCTCCGCGCGAAATTAAAAGATTGTTTACAACTAGTTGCGATGACAACTCATTTGATGACGGATACGCACAGGCGATAGCTGCTTTTATAACCCCACAGGCAAAACAAACAATACAACAGGCCTTTCCTGGTCAGTCAATGGCAGATATAGCTTCCAAAGCTGGTTCTGATCCTGATTTGCCTTGGTTTCCATCGGTTGGTCAAGTACATGATTTAATATTAGATGTTTCTACACTGATCGACCCAAACAAGTTTGATGAGGCAATTGAAAAATATGATATTTTTAAAAAAAGGTTTGTTGATTTTTGCGCCCCAGGCGGCGGCTTGGATGAATTAGCTGATACGGTTTCTGAAGATGATATTAAAGCTCTGGCTGAAGGTGACACAGAGCGATTGTTACAAGATATAACAAAAATGCTTCCACTGTTAGATGAAAAAATGATGGAAGATATGTTTCCACCAATATTTTGTGGACCTTGCGCCCCAAAACAAGTAGGAATGCAGCCATTAATGCCAAGTCAAACGCACCCAACTCAACTTTTTATGTTTGATAGGCTGAATCAAGAATCTTATAAAATTATTGATGAGGTTTTTAATAATAACTTATCTGTTTTTAAGCCTATAATTAAGGAAGTTGGAGATGTTGGCCTTGCTTTTCAAAATGACCTAGTTGACGCACTGCCTGATTTTGACGCCGGGGGCGAAGCGGCAATAAACGCATATGGTGCCGCAATAGCAAATCTGTTAGACAATTCAGAATCGGATTCTAAAACAGAGACATCAGGTTTAATTGCTGCAGCGTTTCGCAATATAATTGCGACCATGACGGATGACAGCATTTATAAGGATCAAATGAACATGTTTGATCCGGAAAATAAAAGAGCTATTTTTCATTATCCCATTCCAGAAACATCCATTGAGATATATTTAATATTTAATTTTTCTGGTGAAGATTATCAACTGCCTATAGGAAAGTTTGGTACAAACTCTGGCGGCGGGGGAGCAAAAACAGTACCGTCCCCCCAAATTAAGCTATTGGCTTATAATACAAATATTTTAGAATATGAGTGGCCACCCGAAGACGAGCTTTTAGTAGACTTCAATATTGATGAAGTTCCCGCCGAATTAATGAAATATTTTACTGAAAACGCTCACGCTAGCTCGGCCCTTGATGCAACTCTGGCCATCGCGGGCTACGACCCTGGAGGGGCAGAGAAAGATTCTACTATAGAGGCGATTTTTAAAGGAATATTTCCTCTTGCCTCAAGTTATATATTAGAAACTGTCTGGAGAAATGCGACTCATAGCGAATTGTTTTCAGTTACAGCTTTTAATGCATTACCATTAACAAATGCAGAAATTAAATCAAAATGTACCAATTCAGATTCGGCAATACCTTTGCTAGATCCAGATAAAGTTAGAGGCGATGTTGATAATACAAGAAAAGTTTTGGAGTGCGTAGTTAGCGCTTTTGCAACACCAGATGCATTGCAAATAGCAAATATTTATGGACTATACACATTGATGTTGAAGGTGTGTATAGTAGAAGAATATCTTAAAAATATATTTATGTTTGGTTTTTGTAAAATTTCTACTATTATTGAAAATTCGGCATATATGAATTTAGTAATACAAAATGTTAGACAAACATTGGAGAGCGCTACGCCCACAGGTTTTGATGAAATTCTTGATTATTCTTCTAAAATAGTTAATGGCCGAATGCAACTAGGAGAAATAGATGATGCCGACTTGCCTAAAACTTTAACTGGGGACGCGTGTTTAAAGGTGCTTATTAAGGAGGTTGCTTTAGAAATAGATGCCATACTTGATACAAGGGTGCGAGATTTTGTTGATCCCACGTGGTCTGACAAATTTGTTGAATTGCAAGATATTAATGAAAACGATCCAGATTCATATTTCAAAAACCGGTTTTTTGAATATGCCATGGTACCAGACTTATTAGAACAGCCGCGTTTCCCACTTCGGCAATATGCTAAGGGGGGAACAAAAAATGCGGACTCATATGAATTACACGATAAACCATTCCCCGCTTTTGCAAATGCGCTCTTCGGCACTACGGCTCTGGGAAACACAAAGCCGTTTCCAGAAGATTGGCACGGCGGCCTATTTTATGAACCATATATTAGAATGAATTCTACGCTAGCTGACATTAAAGACCTTGAAGCCTCTTTGGATCCGGATGCACCTAGCGACGTGGTGGCGCTAGGGAACAAAATGCTGCCTCAATTTTGGAAAAAATTTCAGGAGGCAGTCGACTATTATAATGAGTTTTGGTTTATGAAGCCTGATGAGTTAAAGGCCAACTCCCACGTGAACCCAGCTGGCCAGATAGTTCTAGAATGGGAGAGCAAACCTCCGACTGATAGCTGGCATATAAAAAAATACGGCGATTATAGTAGGCCATACGTGTATTCCAAAAATAATTACCCAAAAGGGAGCTTTCCTATGCAGTCAATCCCAACAATTGGCGACACCGGCTGGAAGTCGAACGAGATGAGAAACTATAACAAATATCGCGTTTTTCTTAAGAAAATTATTACAAAAATTAATAATGAGGGAAAATGGAATTCCGAAACATCCACTTTTGACGCCCCCCAGCACCTGCCCGAATTCTGGAGCTTTTTCCAGATTTTCTTTGCTACTCTGGATGGCTCAGGCTTACCGTGGGAGACCACCGCCGCCGATCAATCCTATGGTTGCCGCAGCGGCGCTAATTACCGATCAGTTTTTGAACGAGTTGTTTCTTCATTTGTACACAGCGCAGAAGACGATGCCTTGTTTGGCCCCCCACAAGATGGTGATGCCTTTGCCCCCGCCGCAGGCGGCAAAGGCATGTGGGATGGCTTTTATTATTGGAATTCTTATCCATTTGGCGTTGTGCCTAGCGCAAAGCACCATTTTCGAAATAGAGGAATAATTAGCCTTTCAGATGCATCGCTTTTTGGAGGCCTACAGCCTGAAGACGATCTCCACGCGTTGAGCAGTTATGACTACTACAGATACTCAACTATTTCACTCTTGGGCCACTCGAAAGAGCAAAGTATCGGACAAGAAACAAGCTGGAATATAGACACGGAGCAGTACGAGACGGAAGTAAACAAGGGGAACTATGCTAATAAGGGCTATCTTACAAAAATTTTGAGCTTGATGGAGAAAAATGATTACGTCATGATCCTGGCGGACGACGTGAACGCCAGCGAATCAGACGCATATGCCGCCGCACAGGCCACGGAGACCTTCGAATACGACGCCGATGGTAAGCTCATTGGAGCCGAAGGATTCGTCACGGACCATATGGCACAACAGCAGTCCTCCGGCGCCGCAGCGCGCAATTTCGCTGCAGCTGCCGGTTTTTATGAGTGGATGAAATCAATTATTGTTGATTCTCCTTATGATCTTTGGTTTGATATGTCTATTGGAATGAGGATAAATTTAATTGTACCAGTTGATGAATCTACTACGAATAATAAACAGTTTCTCAAAGAAAAGTTAGACTTAATTACTTGGGAAGGCACAGGGCTGACTGCTGATAAAAATTATAATTTAGATAAAGCTTTTTTATTTGCGTCTCCTGGCTCCGGAGGCTTGCCCATCGGCGACCTGACGAAGTGGTTGTGCCTTCCTTTAGAGTATGTAGAATATGATTTATTAGACTATTGGAAACAGATTTATAATGAATATGGGCCCACCACGACGGCACCATGGCCAATATTTCCGCTTTATTCTTCGCCACATTTTAAGTCACCGGCCAATGAAACGGCTAACAATAAAAGCGGAAACCCATGGGATATAATCATGAAAGATATTGGCAATTTAGGCGCTAGGGCCCATCAATTTAGCAAAAAATATCGATTCCATTTTGGAGAAGCGCACAGTGCTGGCGGCCAGCCAGGTACGTTCAAACACAATATTTATTCACCAACTGAATATAACCAGCACGTAGTGACGAGCAAGAAGACAGGCGAGTCCTCGCCCTACATTAGTGGCGCCACGCCGACAAACTTTGAAAGACCGCGCCTGTGGTCAGTGTGTAAACTAATTAATTCAAATTTGGCTTTAAAAGAATATTGGGGATCCGGCACCGAGGATTTTGCGCCCAATCCGGTAAGAAAAGCAATTATTGATCAATTAAAAAATAACTTACACAACAAGATGAAAAAAAACACTTCTACATTAATGCAAGAAATGTTGCCCATCAAAGAGAGTGTGTTTACAACAGCTTTAATTTATCGTTATGCGATGGAGGCTTCTTATCCTTCGTTGACCAACATGTTCGAACCAACAAAATTGATTATTAATTCTTTTATAATTCAGATGTTAAAGACATTAGAAGGAGATTATTCTTATGTTAATGAATTAACTAAAAATGCCGACGCGGAAACAAAATTAGATTCCAGTTCTCCGACAACTGGAGATATAGCTATGCAATTTTTGCAACTAATCGTACAGGGCGCCGCAAACACTGTTGATCCGACTTGGAAAAGCCCATGGTTTATGCCTGGCCCATTAACACCGGTTGGGATCATAGCCAAACTTATGGCAGGAATAGACATGAGTGATGATAAAGAGGGATCTAAGAAAGATTCGATTACAGAAGGGGAGTGTGAAGATCCGCCTGGATATAATAATGAAACTTCACCTTCGGCGGAATAGGGAATAAATTTATAATGAAAATGAGTTTAAATTCTAATTACATAAAAGGAGATTAAAATATGGGAATTGGATTTTCTCCAAAGCTGCCTTTGCAATATGATCCCGCCGATGGATATTATAAATTAAATAAAACTTTTGGTGAAGTTATGAAGCAAAATATAAAAATGGTTGTTTTAACTTCCCCCGGCGAAAGAATTATGAATCCTGATTTTGGAGTGGGCCTTAAACATTTTTTATTTGAATCAGATGCTACTATATTTAATAATATTAAAAATAGAATATATGAGCAAGTACGTAAATATGTGCCATATGTTCAATTGATGGATGTTTCTTTAATTTCTTTAGAGGATATCCCCGGTGAATCTGAACCAACGAACTCTTTGGGGCTACAATTAATATATACAGTTCCCAGCGCAGGTCTAAGTGATAGCATGGTTATCACTATTAAGGATTGACGTCTATTTATAAAAAGGATTTATTAATACTATGCCAACAAAAAAACCAGCAATAAATTACACTAATCGCGATTTTACTTCAATTAGAAATGACTTAGAATCATACGTTCAAAGATATTACCCAGATACTTATAGGGATTTCACAGAAGCTTCATTTGGATCTTTAATGCTTGATACTGTAGCATATGTTGGCGACATGCTCTCTTTTTATACCGACTATCAGGCTAATGAGTCTTTTTTAGATACGGCAATTGAATATGATAATGTATTAAAATTAAGTAGACAAATGGGATATAAATATAAACCTTATCCCTCTTCATATGGTGTGTGTAACTTTTATATTACAATCCCTGCAGAAGCTGGATCCCCAGCACCAGATGAAAACTATATGCCACTGTTAAAGAAGGGCTCTACCTTTTTTTCAACTGCTAATACAATCTTTTCTCTACTGGAAGACGTTGATTTTTCAAAATCTTCTAACCCTGTTGTAGTTGCGGATCAAGATCCAAATACTGGCGCGCCCGCCTCATATGCAATTCGTACGTCTGGGCAAGTTATATCTGGCGAGCTAGCTGTTCAAGAAGTTAATATTGGCAGCTATACTCCATTTTTGAAAATAAGTTTGTCTGGTGAAAACATTAGTGAAATTGTTACTGTTTTTGATGATAGAGGAAATCAATATTTTGAAGTAGATTATTTAAGCCAGGATGTGATATATGTACCAGTGTTAAATCGAGGCACCAACACTGACACTGTTCCTTACATTTTAAAACCTGTGTCAATATCTAGACGCTTTCGCGTTGATTCAACGCCAGATGGCTTATTTTTGATATTTGGTCAAGGTAACGAAGAAACCCCGATTGAAGTAAAAGATCCTTCTGAGGTTGTTTTGCAATTGCATGGGAAAAATCATGTTTCAGATACATCTTTTGACCCATCCATCTTAAACCAAACTGATCAATTAGGAGTTTCCCCCTCGGACACTGCACTAACAATTGTGTATAGAATTAATACTAATGAGAATGTCAATGCTGCATCTGAAACTATAACGCGCATAGGAAGTGCAGATTTTTCTTTTCCATCTGAAATGCAAAATCAATTAGATGAATCAAAAATATCTGATGTTAGGAGTAGTTTGGCGGTTTTAAACGAAGAACCGATTACTGGAGATGTTAGTCTTATAACTACGGATGAAATAAAAGAGCGGGCCATGGCAAATTTTGCTTCTCAATATAGGGCAGTTACAAAACAAGACTATATAGCTATGGCATACAACATGCCGTCAAAATATGGAAAGTTTAAAAGGGTTGCTATTGAACTAGATACTGATTCTTATAATCAGCGCAATTTAAATTATTATGTCCTATCAGAAGACACAGAGGGAGATATGATAGTTTCAAATAATACTCTAAAAAATAATTTAAAAACATGGATTAATCAATATAAAATGATTAATGACACTATAGACGTATTAGACGCAAAAATATGTAACATAGGGATAGAATTTAAAATTGTTCCTTTTCCTGGTACAAACAAGTATGATCTCCTTGCAGAAGCAAACAGACTTTTAAGAGGGGCATACGACAAAGCATTTTTCATTGGAGAACCCATAGTAATAACAGATATATATCAAATATTAAAATCAGTACCAGACTTGTTAGATGTTGTAAGTGTCAATTTAACAATTAAATCTGGTACTGGATATGCAGACTCACCCATCACAATTGAAGAGTCGTTGTCTGCAGATGGAAGATTTTTAATTCCCGCCGTAGACACTATATTTGAAATTAAATATCCAGATTCTGATATTGGAGGAACTGTACAGTAATGGCTATTAAAAAATATATTGCAGACGCAGACACCACAATAACAAATGCTTATAAAGCCAATTTAACTGAGCGCGGCGTAAGTGGAAACATGGGCCAATCTGATATATTGGAGACTTTCTCTATATATGCGCAGCAGTCGACTGCTTCATCAGAGCTAGAAAGAATATTAATTAAATTTCCAGTAACAGGTACAACTTCTGAATACATATCATATGATAGAGAGCAGGGCAGCATTCCTGCTTCCGGAAGCGTCTCATTTTATTTGAGAATGTTTAACGCCAAACACTCACAAACCACACCAAAAAACTTTAACTTGATTGTTTCTGCTGTATCTCGTTCGTGGGCCGAAGGAAATGGACTTGATATGGAAGACTATAGCGACGAAGATGTTGCAAATTGGCTATCAGGTAACATTTCAGCTAGTGTATCGGACGACGGCTCGTGGACTACAGAGGGCGGCGACTATTTAACTGACACCTCTTCATCCTTTACAGCTTCGTTTGATACTGGCTTTGAGGATATGGAGTTAGATATTACTCCGCTAGTTGAACAATGGATTAATAGTGATGGAAACGTACTAGGTACAAAATCAAATTATGGTGTTGGAGTGCACCTCTCTTCCGTAGTAGAGGATGCAACTACTTCATACTACACTAAAAAGTTTTTTGCAAGAGGATCTCAATACTTTTTTTACAGACCCTGCATTGAGGCCAGATGGGATTCTTCTAAAAAAGATGACAGAGGAAGTTTTTATTATAGTAGCTCACTCGCACCAGCGGATGACAATTTAAATACACTTTATGTTTACAACTATGTTCGCGGTCAATTGAAAAACATCCCGGCAGTGGGCACAGGAAACATTTTGGTGAGTTTATATTCTGGCTCTTCTGACAATACTGAGCCTTCGGGATCAAAATTGGTTTTGAGTGATGAAGAAGCTAATGCTACGGGATCATATGTTTCTACTGGAATTTATTCATGCTCTTTGGCTTTTACTGGTTCGACCTCTTTAACTAAGGTTTTTGATGTGTGGCATAGTGGAGGTGTTGAATATTTTACCGGCACAATTGAGCCAGAGAGTTTAACTCAATATTGGTCCGGACAATCGACAAATCCAAATAAGCAGTTTGTTAGCCACATAATTAATTTAAAACCATCTTATTCTGTACAAAACACAAACGCTAGATTTAGATTATATACTAGAAAAAAAGATTGGAGTCCCACTATTTATACAGTGTCTTCAAACGAGGCCCCTGTTGATTTAGTCGAGGATGTTTATTATAAAGTTTATCGTGTCAATGACGATCTAGAGGTAATATCATATGGCACTGGAAGCGACAATCACACTAGACTATCATTTGATGCAAGCGGGAGTTATTTTGATTTAGACATGTCCTTATTAGAGGTTGATAATGTATATGCAGTTAAATTTGTTTATTATTTAAACTCTCAATATGTTGAGCAATCTGAAACGTTTAAATTTAGGGTAGAATAATATGCCTATTGATTATAAAAAACTTTATCAAAATCATGACATAATACTAACAAATGCAAACCCAGATGATTTAGTAGCAGACGGCACTCTAGAATCTACTGATGTTTTACAAAACTATTTTAAGAAAAAAGATCGGTTTATACCTCCTGTTGATTTTTCTGATCTTAATAATTTCGCGCGCTTCGGCTCAGCAGAAAAATATTATGTTGACGCAATAGATAGAGTTTATAAGACTTATCCATATGATGGCTCCATAAAGGAGAGACTACAGTGGGAATTAAGTTCTTCTTATTTCGATTTGTATGTTTTTGATCAAGTATACCCAAGAACAAACGGGCACGTTATTTTATCTGCAGATGGCTGGGGAACTCAAATCGCTGACTCTGAAGGCTATGGGGCCCCAGCAACCGCGTCTTATGAATATATTTTTATAAAGGGCGGCCCACACACATCTAATCGCTCAAAGGCTAAAAATATTAATGATACTACTGGCGACTACAAAAGTGGGTATGCTAATATATGGGAACCTGCAAAAAATAGAGAATGCAATTTAAAAATCGGAGGTATTGATGGAAATACAGTAGAATTCTGGATGAAAAAATCAGAGTTTGTCAACACAAAAACTTCTAACGAGGTTATTTTCGATGCGCATACAAGTGGGCATAGTTCTTCAAGCCTAGATTATGGTCGTATGACTATTGAGATGGCCACCACAGTTAGCGACTCTCCTTTTAGAGTCACTTATATGTCAGGCACTTCTGGGGTTTCATATGCGACTGTTGGTGCGTCTATAACTACTTCATCTGTTGCTGATGGAAATTGGCATCATTATGCATTTACACTTAAGAATGCTGGTAGTGACTTAGAAGTAAATTTCTATGTGGACGGCGCCTGCAATGAAACTGTTGTCACCGGGTCTTCAATAAACTATGTCAGCGGTAACATTAATGCGACAATTGGTTCGTTAGCCACTTCTCCATCCGGCACGAGCAACCCAACGCTTGGATGGGGTAAGTTATCAGGCTCTCTAGATGAGTTTAGATATTGGAAAGCTGATAGAAGTTCCGCCGAAGTGCTTAGGTATATGATTGAGCCCGTCGGTGGCGGCACTAATACTGATGATGCAAATACAAATCTTGGTGTATATTATAAGTTTAATGAGGGCGTTGTTGGCAATTCAACTTATGATAAAAATGTTTTAGATTATTCTGGAAGAATAAGTAATGGTACTTTTGTAGGATATAACTCTTCTGCGAGAGATATTAATTCTGCAATGGTTGGTTCTGGATTGGTAGATGGAGAGTTTAAAGATCCAATATTGTATAGTTTCCATCCGGATGTTGCCTCAACTAGAGAGACTAAAAAACAAGAAGGTATAATATATGACTACGCAAACAATTCATCGATTTACTATACACTTCCAGCGTGGATAACAGAAGAAGATGAGGACAAGGAATATTCTCCATTAAAGAATTTAACTCAAGTTGTTGGCTCTTATTTTGATTCTTTGGCTGAATCAGTTAAATCAATCCCGGCCCTCAAGCATAAAACTTATTTAGGCCCTAGTCATAAGCCATATCCCTTTTCCGATAGAATATTGCAATCTCTTGGGTTTACTTATTTTCCAGAGTTGTTTTCTGACGCGACAGCTTTAGAATATTTTAAAAATAGAAATGACCGCTCTTTATACGAAAAGAAATTGTATGATGTTAAAAATAGAATTTATCAAAACATATACAATAATATTATTTATATAAACAAGTCTAAGGGTACTGAAAAATCTTTTAGAAACCTACTTCATTGTTTTGGCCTCGGGGAAGAAATATATCGTATTAATACGTACGGCAACCGAGTAACTTATACTTTAAAAGATAATTTTAAATCGATTGCTGAATTTAAAAAATATGTTAATTTTACTTTAACAGGCAGCAGTGAAGCCACAATATTTCCACATTCGTCTAGTACTAATTCGAATTCTAAAGCAATTATATCTAGTTCTTATGGGTTAACTAGCTATCTTGGCTTTACGATGGAATCAGAGGTTCAGTTCCCAATTCGCCACACGCTAGCGGATTCAAACACTGTTGCAAAAACAGATGAAGGGCCCAGTCGACAATTTAGAACTTATGTGCCGTTAGTTACTGCTTCTCTTTTTGGTGTACACCAGACAGAGTTGGATGCTACTGGTAATGATTTAACTTGGGCGTCTTCAGATTATGCAAACTTTCAAGTATTTGCTGTAAAAGCGAGTGACTATTCAAAAAGAGTTAATTTTGTTTTAACTGGCACGAGCGATTCTGTTATCGGACCTCTTGAATTAGAAAGTGGTTTTGTTGATGAGGTTTATGATGACACAAGATGGACTTTTTCTGTTAGTGTTAAGCCCAATTCAAAAGCAGACTTGATTGACGGATCCTCTGGTTCAATTGATGGCGATGGCTATACGGTAGAGTTTTATGGCGTAGAAAAAATAGTAGATATTGTTAAAAACGAATTTTATAAGACCGGCACACTATCTGGAGAAGACGGGATTAAATTTTTAAATTATCCTAAAGCTCCTTATATTGGCGCCCACAGAACAAACTTTTCTGGCACGTTGCAGGAAAAAGCGGATGGCAACATATCTTCTACTCGGGTGTGGTATGCCCATTTCCCTACTGGCACAATTCAGCAACACCACATGGATGTAAAAAACTATGGCACAGACCATCCTTTTAGAAGTGCATATCTATATCCAACATCCTTAACTGGTGTAAAGATTCCTACAATAGACACATTAGTTTTAAATTGGACTTTCGATACAGTAACAGGATCTGATTCTAGTGGAGAGTTTATTGGCGCAGATTTCTCTTCTGGTTCAGCAAGTAAAGTTTCACGCTATGGTGATTTTGGAGAAATTGTCGGCAAACAATATTTGCCGAAAGGCTATAATTTTCCGGCCAATTCATCACTGCCAATAAATAGAAAATACGTCAATTCAGCTAAAAAACAATTACCAGAGATGATTAATAGTTCAGACATGGTTAACATATTAACTGATGATGACAAATATTTTAACAAATCAGACTTACTTAGACCAACAAATTATTATACTTCTATTGAAAAAAGCATGTATCAGACCATTTCTGATGAGATGGTAAGGATGTTCTCTTCTATTAAAGATTTTAACAACTTAATTGGGGAGCCAGTTAACAAATATCGTGACGACTATAAAGATATGGCGAAACTCCGCCAATTGTTTTACGAGAGAGTCGGTAACACACCAGATTTAGATAAGTATATTGATTTTTATAAATGGGTTGACATCACATTAGATACGTTCTTAGGCTATCTAATTCCAGCCTCTGCAGATATGAGTGACCAATATGGCTCAAATATCCGCACAATGGTAGAGAACACCACACTTCAGAGAAATAAATACAAATGGCAATATCCCACATTAGAAGATAAAACTCCAGATATTGAAGGAAATATTCTTGGTATTAATGAACTTCTTTATGATTGGGAATTCGGACATGCGCCAACAGACTACTCCAAGCCGCCTGAGTTACAAACTTGTCTTTGGTGGGAAGAAAGAGCTAAAAGAGCAAACTACCTGTTAACCTCTGGAGATAACAATGTAGATTCTGACAAACAAGCAATATTGGACTCCATTATAAATGAAACGAACGCCTCGGCCCCAACTCTAGGATCATATGATTCTGATTCTGGTGATATTAGCTCATATGAGGGCTCAACATATGTAACCAGAAGGCTGGCTAAGCCTCTAAGATTAAAAGTTGACAAATCTCCGGTTTATAAGCAGAGTCCTAGCATGTATGAGAATAAAAATATAGGATTTTTTGATGCAGTTAATGAATTTGCAGGCGGCGCCGAATACGGAACGATTCAAGTTGAGCCAAGCTTTCTAGAAGGCTTTAAAGATTGTGATAACAATTTAGCACTAAACCAGGGAAAGAGAAAATATAATTTTAAAGCTTATGGTGATTCTGACTTATACAAGGGCGCAAAAATATTTCCATTTAATTTATACAGTGCATCAATCGGCGGCGGCGTAAATGATACAATAAGCAGCAGTTTTATGCCCATCGTGGATATTACAAATCTTCATATGGATGTTTATGGGCCAGATTATGAAGTGCCAATGCAAACCCCATTTACAGAAAAGTTTGTTGGAGGCAGAGCGTACAGACATATATTTAGTAATTTCACTCCAGACAATAATCCGCCAGATCAGCCTTCTGATAGAATAGAAGGTTGGGTGCTAGATGTTTCCTCTAGCCTTAGTCTGCGTAATGCAGATTACGGCAGAGCTAGCCTTTTTCGCTCTCAGTTTTTTAGAGATGAATACGTTAAACGACCCGTAAACATTAGAAACATTCAGATGTTTACGGGCTCGTCGGACGAAGATGCTGAGCCCGAATGGCATGGCGGTTCTGGAAGGCCCGACCAAGCACTTGGCGTAACTAACATAGGAAACTATACAGATAATTACGAACTGGTTATGACCAATGATCGCTCAATTAATAATAGATATCTTGCAGAAGCCCCTGATGGCCTCCCAACCACTTATACTGAATCTACTGCGGTTTCTGGTGTTGTAGACTTTACGCTACCAAGAAGAGACTTAACAGGTAGCACAAAATCCATTATAGTTAATCGGTTTTCTGCACCTGGAGATCCTGCAACAATGGGCGAGGGAATGCTTGACGTCGCTGCAGCGGAATACAGTGTTTATAACTCTCTGCCATGGAGAAACTTAAGCGTAAGACAGCCTTTAAACGAATGGTATACAGATCACAATGAACAGTTTGGCTACTTCAGTGACGCTCAGACTGTAGCTGATTATGAGTTGGCTGGTGAGACATATCCTGGTGGAAATAGTGAAGCAACTTCTTCTGATTATAGTGGAACAGGATCTTTTCACAAGATTAATAGAAACACAAGAAGAGTAATAAGATTTTCTGGATCTTCTACTGGCAGCTATGTAGATGACGAAGTTTATGATAACTGGTTTGTACAACATCAAATTCCACAAACAGACTTACAATATGCTTGGATCACAGCTAGCGTTGTAAATGATTATGATGGCCCCGCGCTTTATGGTTATGAGCAGCCTGACTACAGCAATGCAAGCTTGGCTTCTACTGATATTACATTTGTATCAGCAAGTAATACACTAACGTTTTATTCTTTTGGCAGGAGAGGCCCATACTTCGACGCCCTTTACACTCTTTTTTCCGGCCTCTCCAGCGTTGTGAATGAAGTCGCTGGCTTAAATAGAAACATTTATGAGCCAATAACGCCTACATCGAACACTCTTGGATATCCTATGGGCAGCACTATAGAAAATTATTTTAATCCAACAACTGGTACAATGCCTGTTGCTCCATGGTCATCGCTGTTTATTGATGATGCCAAAATGCATCATCTTTTATTTATGAAAAGAAATAGCATATACGGCTGGCCATCTTGGAAACAAACTAGAGGTGCACAACATCCTGTAATGCGTTATAATTATAAGAATAATTTACAAACGTTTGAGAAGATTGTCACTACAAATACATCAGATGGCTATATTGGCCACTATAAAACAGTTGTTTCACAAAGTGAACCACCAATTACTTCTAAATTTAAGCCGCTTGAGTACTCAATTAAATTCAATACAGATGGCCCATTTAGCTATATTGGTACGGGGATGGATCCAAATTCTGTTAAAATGTGGACCTCCTATGGGAACGAGATGGCATATTTTACAAATATACCAGATTCTAATATTAGTGGCTTAATTGATCTTAACAATTCGCCAGAATTGCTTTTCACTAAAACTGGTCAAATTAATAGGCCACTGCAAGAAGCGAGTGATAAAATATTAGCATATGACACTTTGCAAAAATACTTGTTAAAAGACTCACCATCATATATTCATGGTGTTGCCAACCCAATAGACAAATTTCATTATTTAGATATAACTGAAACCATATTCCCTAGAGAACATTACACGTATAAGTCTATAGTTAGGGGAAGAGAGAATTTTGAAAATAATTTTTGGAGAGATACCAGGCACGATAGAGACACTGCCCTTGAAACATCTCGACCAAATTCGCAAGGATATTCTGTTTCTCAAAGTATTTGGCCGCTCGATGGCCGCTCCGATATGAGCTTACCACCTCAGACTGGAGCATATGGAATTGAAGGCGAGCTACAAAATGGCTATAGTTTATTCTTTGATACAGATCCTGTTCCTGCTGCCACATATAACCGTCGAATACCAGAAAGCGGCTCTGACGGAATAACGTACGCGGGTGATCTTAATTGGCAAGCGGGAGTTAATGTTGAGTCTGCCTCTTCAGATAATAACCCTTTCTATGATTCATATGATGTTTTTGCCGAAGACGTCAGGGCAATTAGTAAAAACTACGGCATAGTTCCAGAATATAGAATAAGTGAACATTTGGAATACCACCTTGTTGACATGGCCTCAAGTGGCGGTTATTATGCAGAAGATCCAAGTTGGTTAACTCTTTCAGGCGCAGCAGTAAGCAGCAGTGATGACCCTAGTTTTTATACAATCTACACCAACAGCGACTTCTTAAAACACTTTGAGCCAATTTATGATGATTATTCTGGAATTGCAATGACAACAAAATTAACTCTTAAGTGTAGTGCACTCACCAAGCTTCTTCCATATGATGGCTTTTATCCAATGGACAGGGCTGTGCAACTAGCTCAATTGTTTAGTCAGTCACTTGGCCCAAATACCACTTTAGAGGGTACCAATAGCAACTGGAGAACTGCGCTAACACCTCTTTTTGCTCCAGGGATATTATTTAATTCAATTAAATCTGGCCTGGCTGTGGATTATCCATATAACAATTCTACAAGCGGCATTAGCATCACTGGCTCATCTGCAGGCAGTCCGGACGAGGGAGACGCCAGATTGTTAGGAAGCTATGCTTTTAGACTGCCTTTTGAAGCACTGGTTGATCCTAAATATCATTTAAACGGGCGAAAATTTATTGATTTTGAGCCACATTCCGATTCTTTTATCGACAGCACTGCTAGTTTTTCAACTCCCAGCAATTCTCTTTATGAATATGCAATTAATAACTTTATGGCAGAAGTTCCAAGATTCTTTTTAGGAGGCACCGATGGCACAAAAGGCAATGAATATGGGCCCTTGAGCAGCTTAGTATCAGTGTTAACAGAAGAGGGTACTACCCCTTCAATAATTGGAGGAGAAGAAGGCAGCTTTATTTATTTTGAACCCGACAAGACATATAAAATGAGAATAGTTTGCTCTCACTCTAAAAGAAGAAATTTGTATGATATCAAGAACGATACCATGCGCGCCGAAAACTCAGCATCTTTTATTTATAATGCCCCGACACTGATGATGTATAATCGTGCATTTAATTTATCTAATACTAGTGAGTATGAAGACAGATTTGTTGGTGAAAAACAAAAAACATCAGTTTACGGCTCTTCATTTGGTCCACCCTCTGATGCATCTTATGGGTCGACAAAGGAATCTAGTTTCGAGCCGTTTACACCTCCTTATTATAATGGTTATAGTCATCTTGAGGTGACATATACACCAGATATCGGAGGTTATAAAACAATTTCAGATGTCATTGGTGACGTTGAAGTATCTTATTATCGAGAGGGCTTAAGATCTGGCAGCATGCATAGCAGTTCTATGGCTACTTCTAATGCCATGGGCTTAGGCGCCTCAATTAACTGGAGGCAGATGGTAACTGCCAATGGAAAAACACAGTGGGTTATACAGCCTAAATGGGAATGTCCTATTTTAGACTTTAAGCGAAGCAGCATTGATCTGCCCGACACAGGATCTGGTTCTGTTGCAAAAGGGATGTGGCACTTAAATGGCGTTCTACCTGAAGCGAATTCTGGAGTTTATTTAGAAGTTCAAAAGATTTCTGATGAAGAAAAAGCGAGCGATTCCTCTTTAGCCGAGGTTGAAGACCTAGCAGATAAATTAGGCTTTATTGGCAATAACGGTAGTACAAGACTTGGATTGATCCCAGAAGGAGGAAAAACAATTTATGAAGCAATTGTTGCATTGCCGTTTTATGAAAATTTTAATGGCAAAAGAACCTTTTTCCACATTAGTAGAAAAACCATTAATTGGGCCATGGCTAAATTGCAAGATACATATACAACAGATGCAGAGTATTTAGCCAAAAAGCCCGACTTAACAGATGGCGATATGATATTTAAACCAGCACCGTCTGTTGTTAATATGGTTAAAAATATGACTAAATATTCTTTACCGCCTAGTTTTAATTTCTTATTAAAAACAGACCAAGAACCATTTGCAATGACGTTTTTTGAATTTTCACAACACCTGACACAAGATGATTTGGTAAAAATCTGGCAAGGAATTATGCCTCATGAAAGTAGAAAAGATGCATCGTCGGGGGTTCAGTGTGCAATATCAGAAATTGATATTGGAATTAATTTATTGTCGGGAAGAGAACAATTAGATGCTACTGAGCCAGAGTATAAAGCGGGAGTGCCATATAAAGGTTGGGATATATTAAACAATCGTCCCGGCGAGCTTTCTTCGTTTCCTAAGAACATTCAATGGATGATTTTTAAAGTAAAGCAAAGAGCGCATGCTGATTATTATTCTTTAACGGCAGACAAGTCAGATGCAATAGGCAAGCCAATCATAAATTCAGTTTGGAACTCTTCAATGGGGTTTTTCCAATTTTATGTAAATCCATTTGTATCTTTTGTACAAAAAATGAATTCTATATACCGCCACAACTGGCCTTATGATTTTTGTTCGATAATTGAAACTGCCAAAATTGATGAAACAGTTACACTGGAGCCACGTAAGAATTTTAAATTAACCAGCGGGCCCAAGCTTGAAGATATGTTGGACGCAATTCCGGTGCTTTTGGGCCCAGAAGCGGCGACAATATTAGATTCGGTTACAAAGATACCAAGCTTAGATCTTCCCTTGTGGAAGCCACCAGATATACAATTACCACCATTCTTAAAAAATCCCGAATGGCTGCCTGAACTGTTTGGTAACATGGGTACCAGTTTCACTGAAGCGCTGGCTTCTTTAGCAAATGCACAAGCATCGCAGTTTACAGGAATTTTGAATATAATGGCGGGAGGAGAGGATGAAACCTCTCAATATGACGCCGTTGCCGCAGCCGCTGCAGCCGCAGGCGACCGGTTTGCGGGCACTGCAATCGATGCCGACGCTGTGAAAAATTTGCAAGATGCACGTGGCTTTATTGATGTCGCGGGGACTACAACGAAGGCAAAGGGAATAATCGCGGGGGAGAAGGAAAAGTTGGATCTAGTTGGTGGAGGCCAAGGCGGTAACTTAGATAAATATAAACCGTAAGGCTCTAATTATTAAAAAGGATATTTGAATGACATTTGCAAACCCCAAAGAACAGACACTTAATTTAGAATTAACATCCTATGGCAAACATTTATTGTCTTTAGGTAAGTTTAAACCACATATATATGCTTTTTTTGATGAAGATATTATCTATGATAGAGCGTTTGTTTCTGGTTCTAGCGTGGAGTTGCAGAGTGAAATTGAAGGGAGAATTCAAGAAGACACACCAAGGTTGAAGCCACAAAGTATTTATAGAGGGGCCCAAGTTGGCGTCTTTTCAGAAAATCCGCAACATGTTAATAATTTAATGCCCGGCGTTGTGGCAGCCTCCGACAAAAAGGCGGCTGAATATTTGTTGGAAACTCCTGAAAGTTCATATATTTTTATGGCACCAATTGGCAATTCGGCTTTTAATTCTAAAAATATGGCCGCATGGAATGTGGGGTTTTATAAAGCTGGTTTGGTTTCTGCAAATTATGCTTGGACCGGCTCTGCCAATCCTATGGCGCCAAGCTCTTCATTGATCCCCACAACGTTTATTCCACAACTAGGTTGCAATATTAATTTTGAAGCTCACTTTTACCCGCCACAAGAAGAAGGCTTTCATGAAAGTATTGTTTTTGACACGATACCTACTACGTTAAATGATAATGCTTATTTATCTTTTGTAGAAGATTTTGCTTTTTTGAAGGTGGAAGAGGCGAATACTGAATTTACAAAAGAAAATTTTGAGTTGGAAGTTTATAGAGTTAAATCTGAAGCAGTCGGTACGACTTCGGAGGTTTTAGAAAGACTATATTTTTCAGGTGAAGTTGATGAGGTTTCTTTTGATGAGAAAACTGTTGAATATTATTTTGATATTGAAGTCGATTTTGATATAGATGAAGAGGAGTTTTGCAAACTCAACAGACAAAAGGAGCAAGTTAAAAATATTTATGTTGATAAAATATTTAATTGTGAAGATTTGAAAGCTCTTGAGTTGGCAGAAACAAACATATATGGCACTCAAGAAAATCAAGATGTAGAGGTGTGTGACTAATGACAAATTATAATTTTAATGGTTTAACAAGTCCCATTTTGCCAAATGTGTATATTAGTAAAGTTACTTTAGAAGGCGCCCCCGCAGCTACAAATAAGATTGCTGCTAATAAAAAGTCTGTAATTGACATGCACATTCGAGAGGAGGGCCTTAAGCCAAGTAAAGAGTCCTTTGGCAAACCAAAATTAATTGTTACTTACGATTTACTTGTTGAGGTAGAGGAGCTTTTCGATGAGTTAGAAATGTTTGTATCGGACATATTTAAATATATTAATGTTAATGTTTTGACTTTAAAGGGCGGCAAGGGGAAGGAAGCATTTAAATATTACACTGGTCAAAAGAATTCTTTCGGGACTGTCAAGTACGATTCGTATGGGGCTCTTCTAGCGGAGCTATCAAGCAATCCCCAAAAGCCTTCCTTCAGCAGCCTAAAAAAAGACGAACATTTTAAATTTAGCCATACAAAGGTTTCGGACATATTAGAAAGTAAGATCAGCAATTCTATAAGTGCTGCTGGCACAGATCCAGCGAAAGTTGCTCAAACTAAAATAAACTTTTTTAAACAAAAATATCAACACACCATGCCGGATGGCAGAGTTATATATAAACTACCTGTTCGAATTGTGCAGGAGGTCGAGGGGAATGTTTTTCCAAATAACTTGGCTGCTATTGCGACCTGTACGCTAGATGTGTCTTCCATGGCATACGATTTTGCCGCCCAGACAGAGTTTGAAGCAGGCCTAGATATTTTTACTGAGGATTATGTTAAGCACGGGAGACTGGCAACTGAAGTCATTATTAAGGGAGGCAAGCCGCCAACAAAGGGGATGGTCTTTTTTGTTTCTACAAATCAAGAAGACGAGGAACATGAAAAGAAGTTTTCTAATATAAAAGGCACATTGTGGTTAGGCGGCGTACATAAGCATGGTGAGCGCTTTATGGCTGGAAATGAACACACCGACTCTATGCATCCTTATTTAGATTATGTTTTGGTTGACTGCGCCCGCGTTGTTGATTATCGACAAATAGCTGAAATAAAAAAGCAAATTATAAACTTTGAACCCTCCAAAAATTTTATTTTCGGAGGCAATTATATAAATTTACAATCTAAAGTTGTTGTTGCAGATTTTAGTGACTTATCTTGTTTCGGAAATTTGCTGTCTTCGATTGACACAAACAGAGCAGTAAAATTATTTTTCTGTATTGACTGGGGGAAATTATTAAAAAAGCATTGCGCAGTGCCAGGATTATTAGATTCGTTTTCTAAAATACCAGCAGCGCTTGAAGTGTTTTTTGCTAGCCAGAGTGTTCCAAATATATTATCATTTAAAATTTATAGAAAGCGCACTGACACCGCCCACGATATAACAAAACAGTCCGAAAAAACACTAATATATGATGGGTACCCTAATATATACTTTACTGGCAAAATGGGCCACAATTTCAAAAAAACTGAATTAAATATAGAAAAAGACCCAGAGCTTCTTTCTGCACTTGTTCCTGTTCGATTAGATTATGGACTCCCCACCCCCACAACATCAGCCGCCTACGCAGGCTTTTTGGGCCACGCAGGACACTACACTTTTACTGATTATGATATTAAAAATATTAGTCGGGGAGTCTTTCAATATTCTTTAGAAGTAGAAATAATGGATCCCACTCTGGATTATTTTATACATGAATACAATATACTTAAGTCTGGCATTAACCAATTGAAGCTTTATGTTTCGTTAGTAAACGGAGGTTATAACCCAATTGGTAGCCCTATCGGACCAGTACAATTTTTTGACTCTCATACGGGGCAATTTACTCAACGTTTCTTACGCAGACTAATTGAGTTGGGCTTCTATAATGAAGGCGGAGAAGAGACTGCATCGTTAGGCTCCGTCGAGGCAGCATATAAATCAGCGGGAAGAATTATTTCTTTAATGCAGTCGAAAGGCCTAATGCAATCAGCTTTTCAAGCTCTCAATTTATATACTCTGTTTAAACCCATGACTAACCCATTTTTAGGAAGCGCCACACCGGATTCTGTCAACGTTGCTTATCGCACGTTAATTACAATAGCTGATAAATTAAAAGCTTTTATAGAATCTTTTTCTACAGCTACAATTCCTAAAACAGAGTCTTTAACTCAGATATCAAAAGAAAAGGCACTTCATAAGTCACCAGTTGCAGCCAACATACCAAAGAGAAAAATTAAAGTAGAATATGAATTTGACGACCCTTCTGAAATTGTTAGCACCATTAATTCAGACGCGGGGTATGATTATTTTGGTGAAATTAAAAACAGAACTTCAATTGGCATTGGATTAAAAAGCATATTGGATGGGGATATTAATGCGCGCACTATTTTTGAGTTGCGAGAATATTTTCCAACACTACAACCAGTTAATGTGCCTTCTTTGGTAGATTTGGATCCAGGTACCGGACCTGGCTCAATGGCTGGGGTAAATTTTAACGTTACAGATACTGCTGGTATGTATTTTAAAGTTCCAATTGGCCAAACACATTTGCCGAAATATATTGTTGATCATACTAGTAATAACGAAAATGATTATTGGATGGTGACTAATAATATACTTAGATACAAGCTTAATTTGTTGGGCGACACCAACAACATGAATAAATTAGGATATGGTGTGGGGGATAACACACCCGGTGGAAAAAGCATTGATGCCCAGATGGAAAGAGTGCTCAAAGAATATCAAACATTGGCATTTAAAGGAATTTATTTTCCACAAGCAACATTAGTTGATCCGCTGATGACGACAGATCCTGCTGCTAGTAGTAAAAAAACAGAGGGCGCCGCCGCAACCGACCAGCCATCAGTGCATCCTGCGGATTTGGAGACAAACCCAATAGATATTTCATGGGACACCAAAGAAAATAATCCACTGCCTATTGATCTTGATTTTGAAAAATACAACGTCACTTTAGATTCTATTGCAAAAATAAAACAGATAAGAGTCCCTTGGGCAGAAAATTACGGCCAAGAAAAGTTATTATTATCTTTAATTAATGGTACATATATTGCGCCGTCTGTTTTAGAAACAAAATTGGGATCTTATAACCTTGCTTTAAAAAATAGTATAATTGAAAAATTTGTATATACGTTATATGAAAGGGAGGGGATGTTTTTTACTAAACAGTGGTTGAAATATAAATTACCCTATCACGTGCTAGCCTTGTTGGTAAACCATAGCCCTCAAGGTAAAATGACTCTGCATTCTAATTTTAGATATTTTGATACTGGCGGCTCTCCAAAACTATACATGGCAACAAAAGATTTTGCTTTGGAAGATCCTCTCCAAAATTTTGACACTTTTGAACAGATGGTTAATAACAAAAACATGTTTGTTGACAAATTTGGTCAATTTTGGTTTAATCATGTGAACTTGGGAGAAATACAATATCTAGCTGGATATAAACGTACAAAGAAGCCGCCTCCTATTAAAATTAAAATTAGCGATGAAGAAAAAAAGAAAGGTACCGCTTTTGGTTCTATTCATCCATCTTCTCAGCAGCCCTCAAGCACGACGTCGAGATATGAGGAGGTCTATTCAAGCTGTATCAAGTCTGATGTGTGGCAACCATTAACTCACGATTCTTTAAAGGCTCATTTTAAAAATATTGATGATAATAGTGTCCCCGGAGAGCAGATACACATGTTATGTAGAATAGTTAAATATAAACAAGAGATATTTAACTCTAAAGCATATGAAGTTTTAGATTTGCCCTTATATGATAAATATTTCTTCATCACCAGTACAAAGCAAACAGAAGGCTATGGATATAATGCATATGTGCACGGCATGCCAAGCCCAAAAACGTCAGCTAGCCACCCATCTCTGCAGATGAAAAAAATAATTTATATGGGCGGTTCATCTCAAATTACAATGCCAGTAAATATACAAAAAGCTGAAGAAACAATGAAAATTGAAGCTTTGGCCGCGGAGGCTTTTGAAGATGATAATGAATAATGTTTTGAAGTGTCTAATTATAAAAAAAGGATTTAAAAAATGTCTTTAAGTGTAGTAGATTTATATGACAAAGGTTATATTTCTAAATTAGGGAATGAATATGTTTGTACTGGTTTTATGTTTGATATGTATGAGTCAGATCAAGACCTACAGTCACAATTATCTAGCTTTGATCTTGTTGGTGTAACTAGCGGTCAAAGCGAAGGCGCTCAGTTAGAAGAAGATTACAACATGTCGCCTACTGGACAAGGCGCAGGCTATTCAGCAGGAGGATCAGGCGGAGGCATGGGCGGGGGATCATATTAACATATGGCTTGGTATAAAGATCCAGAAACTGGAAAAATAACAAAGGTAGATCTTTTCGAAAAGAATACAGATGGACTCCCTTCGATGAAGTCTGTTCAGGCGAAGATAATGTGTGTTCCATTTAATGTTCCTTTTCGTTTCGAGAAGCTGGGACAGGTCACAGCTGACGGCGGCAAGGAAAGTACAACAATTTTGGCGAGACGCAAAGGCTTTAATACATTTCAAAACAATCTTAGTCCTAATATTATTGGAGACACCGAAATGTATTGGCCATATTTACCATGGAATATTAGAGATTCGGGCGCCTCTAACTCGCCACTCGGGACAACATTAAATACGATTGCCCTTTGGGGCCATTATGGTGACAAGATGGCCGAGGTTAACAACAAAACAAAGTGGCCTAATGCGATGCAATTGCATGAATTTACAAATCCAAAGTTCGCGGAGACCACAGATCTCCTAAGAGCTTTATGTCACTTCTCCTATTTAAAGGAATCCTCACCCTATCCATATCATGAATATGTACAATATAATTATACTACATTTGAGTTAGCAGCGCCATCTTGGCATGGCTATGAAAAAAATAATCAAATCAAATCAAAAACGTTTCCATATGCGCAAGAGCACTCGCAATATAAGAATAGACTACATCTTTTCCAAAATGACATTACACTCGTTGGCTCAAGTTACTACGGGCAGGTAGGTGAAGACAAACACAACGAGTTTATTCAAATATTGTACGATGAGGGTGTAATTCTAGCTGGAGAAAAAGCACTAGGCATTCCTTCTTGGTTTATTAATTATCCAAACAGGTCTTATCGTGATTCAACATTTGTCATCAATAAGCCATTTTTAGAAAAAGCTTATGAATCAAGCTTGGGTGAAAAGACAGGCTTAACAGACCCTGTTAAGGTGCAAGCTCATTACAATTTTTATTTGCTGCCCTATGAACATGCAATTTCTGACTATCATCCAAATAAAAAAACGCTAAAGGTGTTGTATGGTTCTCACAAGTCTGCTCCCATACCAGAGCAACTTTTACCAAACATGTATGCTTTGATTTATGATCAAATATCTGAAGAGCCCTCTTATCGATATTCCGATCAAGGTTCTTTTGTACCAATGGATCGTTGGAAACGCCTCGGGACGACAAAGCTTAATTTTACAAAGAATGATGATTTTCCTGATTGGGGGTATGTCAATACGTGGAACAAACAAAAATTTTTAAAAACGCTAGATCCTTATTTGGCCATAACAAATAAAAAACAAAATATTAATTCTACGCCAACAAAAAATATTGGTGAATATTTAAATTCTTTTGTTACTTTTTTGTCTGATACGGTAAATCACAAAACAATGTGGGCAGCCGCGGGTATGTTTAAGGACGAGCCATGGTGGAACATCGGCAACGGCGGGATTAAAGGCCCCATTGAGCTTATTGGAGAAAAAAAATATAATGTTGTTGGTCTTTCTGCTTATAAAATGAAAGAGTTTACAGATGAGGCAGACAAATTAAAGAAAATGTTTCCATTTCATGTTGATATTGAATTGCCGATGGCGAATAGTGGCTTCGTCGGCCAGACTTTATTTGAAAGTGGTTTAACTGATATTTTTATGCAAAATGTAATGGCAGCGTCTTGGACTGTTTATAATAGCTATGAAAACTATGCATCAAATTATCCAACCAAAGGCGACATGCAAGGTTTTTATTCTACATTGAAAGTGCATGCGCCGACATCTCTCCACAAAACATGCTTAATAAGGAAAGATGCATTTTATAAAAATATAATAACGTCTGGGGATCAACAAGATGCAACAATCAATCCCGAACAACATACTATGTTTAATGAAACTATTTTAAAGCTTTGGCTAAACAACTTCTTAGAATCAGACATTTTATTAGATCTAGATTCTGCACCAGCCAAAGCTGGAGGAAAGACACCTATAGCTTATTGGTTCGACGGACTCCCTCCGCAATATTATGATTGGATAAATGCCAAAAGTGCACCGGAACATATAAAACAAATAATGACACTAAAGGGTGCGAAAGATGGCAAATCTATTCTCTCAACTCCGTTCGGAGAAGATACATTAAACATACTAAAACCAGTTGTTTTTGGCAAGGCGCCCCCGAAATCTTCTAACAATATAAAATCTTTAATAAGTTGGTTGGCGGCCAAAACAAAAATAAATAAATTTATTAACGACAGGACTAGAAGCGTACGAGACATTTATGCAGGCGAAAAAGCTTATTCTGAAGTTTTATTTTATGAGGTAGTTAAATATAAAGCTGATGACGCCGTGCTCGGTGGCAAGGGCTTTCAAAGCACTAACAGTAAGTCAAATAATTATCCAACTGAAGTTATTGCGGGGTATAATCCTGGTACGCAAGGAGCGCTCGAATCGCAAAAAGCCGACCCGTGGTATACAGTTGCACCAGACAGTGGGCCCGCAACTCCAAATGACAGCCAATCGTATATACAAAGCTTTTTTATTCCTAACGTCCCCAGCATGAATGTTGCTAAATATATTGATACTCAAATTAAATTTGATAAAGGATATTACTATCAGGTTTATGCACACACTCTTGTTGTTGGAACTCAATACGAAAATATAAATGGTGAATGGAATGGCAAGACGTCCGCTGGCCCAGAGCAAAAAGGTGCAGGAGAGTATGATCCACTGGCGATTGTCACTGGTAAATATACATTAAGATATACTTATAAGCCAATGGTGCACTTGATGAGGGTGCCATATTATAATACAATAGCTACGGCAGACGGCACCGTAAAATTAGAAGAGAAACAACAGGACGAGGGTAATGTGTCTGAGGGGTTCTGGAATGATAACAAGGCTTATTATTTAAATAACCTAGAGACAACGTTAGCCTGGGATAGCCCTCCCATTTTCCCAGATGCAGTATTCCTTCCTTTATATGGAGAGAAAAATAAAGTATTATTAAATGGTTCTTTTAATATTGGAGAATACGATTTAGAGCCAATTTCTCTAGAGTCGTTCGGCGCCGAGACTGCCTATAAGGAAGAGAAGAACATCATTAAGTCAAGAATTAATCAAAGAAAAATGCGCGGACCAATTACGTACAGCGGTGATGATTTTTGTGGCGCAATAGAAGTTTTTAGAATTGAAAACAAACCAACCTCTTATCAAGACTTCTCCCCACTTAATAAATCTAGAATTGCCACTCTTGGCGCAGGAAAATCAAATTTTGGTTTTATTGACGACACTATAGTTCCAAATAAGGACTATTATTACATAGTTAGAGAGATTGATGTGCATGGCAACTATTCCAACCCATCACCAATTTATTTGGCGAGGATTGTATATAAAGATGGAGAGGCGCCTTATACAGTATTTAAGATGTTTTTTATTGACGAACTAAAAAAAGAAAAGCCAAAGTCGTTTAAAAAATTTATGAAATATATTAAAATAAAACCAAACTTAAATCAAGCATATTTGCATGATCAGTCCGCTGAATATGATTATTATGATTATATAAATAATTCCCAACTCTTAAATGAGATGGTTGGAAGTTCAGAATTAAAACAACCCATATTTGGTCAAAAGTTTAAATTTAGATTTACTAGTAAAAAGACTGGCAGAAAGTTTGATTTGAATTTGACAGTTAAAGATATAGCTCAGCTTGAAAAGGAAAACAAATCTACAGCTGGAGAGCCAGACACATATAGTTCAGGAAAATGTTAGGAAAGAATTGAAAAACAACAAAAAGTAACTAATTAATTAAGATAAAGGAGTATTATTATGGCGTATTTAGATAATAGTGGTGACATTATATTAGATGCAGTACTAACAGATGCAGGAAGAAAGAGATTAGCAGAGGGCGATGGATCATTTAGAATTACAAAATATGCCTTTGGAGATGATGAAATTGATTATAGCAATTATAATGCTTCACACTCTAGCGGGTCCGCATATTATGATTTGGAGATTCTTCAATCGCCTATTCTAGAAGCTTTTACAAACAACACTGCCAATATGAAGTCCAAATTAGTTACACTGACAAACAATAATATTCTTTATTTACCTGTAATGATTTTAAATCAGCAAGTAGAAGAAGTACAAATGAATCAATCTGTTGGCTCTGGTTCGTTTATAGTCAGTGTAGACCAGACAACTACGACAACATTTAAAGATAATTTTGATACTTTAGGCAACTATATCCCTGGTGACAATCCAAGCTCTGCAGAACCCAAGGTTACTAATATTCGAGTTGATCAAGGGCTAAATACAACAGAAATTTCTAATGCTTATAAAATCGATGCAGAACTACAAGAAAATCAATACATTGTTGAATTAGATAATAGATTTGGTTCAGTTGCAACGGCTGATTTCAACGCACTCGCCAACACACAAGATGCTGGCGCCCCCACTTCATTTTCTTTTATAGATGATGACAATATAGCCAGCTATTATTTATCCACAAGTGATTTTGTTAAAAGCACAGATTCTGCACCACTGAACGACAATGAGACTACGAATACGGACGAAACAATTCGCAAAGCAATTGCGGGCCCCCGAGGAACGCATGTTGCTTTTAAAATTAGAGCATCCACCAATTTAAGAACTAGCACTTATCTGTTTGAAAGGCTAGGGAATACATTTTCTGCCTCAACGACGGGCGGAACTAAAACATTTTACTATATTGATACAATTGTTAGAGTGACCGGCGCAACTACAGGATATAAAATTGATGTACCTGTTCGTTTTGTTAAGCAGCAATAAAAAGGAAGATAAAATATGGCAACCACATTCAAGACATTTTTAAATAACGACATAGCAACAACAAGAACCTTGTTGCACGAGGCGATACCGATAACAGGCACGATTGCATCAGGAACATATTCTGACAACAATATTAAAAACTATGCTCATGGAATGTTCCAGTCTGTTTATGATTATCCCTACTTAAGCTCTTCCGCAAATCACATATTTGACCTTACTGTTGGTCTCGCCGCGAGTTCATCTGATGGCCATGGCTCTTATTATGGTGAAGGATCCTTTGCCGCCGATGCGCAATACTCCAAAAAGAGAAACATATATGATCAAATGGCACAAGTTTTGGTACCATATGATGTTAGTGGAAATATAAGAATGTTCGATCAAAACGGCAATTTAAATGAAGGTGGCGGAGAAGAAGATGAAAAGTTTACTGAAGCATTTTTTGTTAACTTTGCACGACTTTTAAATAAAGATGAAATTAAGAAAGGTACTTTTTCAATGACATTCATGACTGGCGGGACTCCTGTTAGTCCAACTGATGAATTTGTGTTATCGGATTATGGTGCTGATAGCAGCTTTCTTGTGAATTCTCCAACTGGTGAATATGGATTACTATATAGTGCATCTGCAGATGCCGGTCAAACCAACCGCGCGTTAGGGCACATCTACTATCAAGCCGGTATTGCTGTTATTAATATGGGAATTTTTACTTCTGATCCGCTTAATTTGGAAAGCGCGGACGATGGCGAGTTTGGTGCGCCAGGAGCTAGCTATGGAACTGGGAGTGTGTTTACGGTGTTAACAGCTTCAACTGTGAATGATTTTTGTGATGGGTTGAGAAACCGCCTTGTAAATGTTGAATTCAACAACACAACCGAACTCAATTCAACAATTTATTTCTGCCGTGCAAATACTGGGGATTATAATTATTCTGCTAACCCAACTTATTTGTCAGCTAGTAAAATACGCGTTAAGGGAGACAATCCGTTTGCACAGCCTGTTTCTTATATTACGGCAATTGGACTGTATTCACCAAACAATGAGTTGTTGGCTGTTGCTAAATTGTCAGAGCCGCTTAAAAAGACTCCAAGCAATGAGCTAACGTTGCGTGTAAGATTAGACTACTAATGATATGCCATATTATGAATTTGAAAGTAAAAATATTCTTAAGAACACTTTAAAGACTCACCCTCGTTATGTTTTTGATATTGTAAGTGGAAGTATTTATTTAAACTCATTAAGTGAAATGTCCGGGGCCTACAATAATAATGTACCAATGGTTCCAACAGGTCATGTTAGCTTATATGAGTTGAATGTCGACAGGGACGCTAGCGCCCACACTTATGATCCTGATACGGGGGGAGGAGTAAAATCCCTAATTTACCCCTTTACAGTAAAAGATGGAGGCTTTAATTCTGTTGGCACCGTTACAGATGCCTCTTATAATACATCATATCAGTATGGAGACACACTAACAGGATCATATCCACTATCTGCTAGTGTTAGCAGAGAAAGGTTTTCTGTTGGACATACTCGCCCACACATTTCAGGCTTAAGAAACACATTAAATTATTATACTTACTTAACTAAACATTATTCTTTTTCCTCTTCATATGGGGATAAGTCTTCACAAGAAATTAATTTAGTTAGCGTTCCATCAATATTTTTTGATAGTGGAATTAAGCCAGGATCTGTAAACTTAGAATTTTATATTTCTGGTGCTCTTGTGGCAGAACTAACAGATAAGAATAAAAATGGAGAATTAATACAAACAGGCGGAGATTCTTATGCGCAAGCTAGTGGATCCAATTCTGTTGCTGGTGTTGTTTTGTATAATGAGGGATTTGTTCTGTTAACTGGAAGTTGGAATTTGACACCAGCATCATATAATTTTACTTATGAAACTCGGCAAGCAACATGGTGTGATTTCGCAGCTGGCGCGAACGATGACCTTTCAGTATTGGCGCCCTCTGCAAGCTTCAGAATGGGGTTTAGGGGGACAAATGAAGTGTCGACAATAGATATGTATATGACCGCACCAAAAGGTTACATGAACCACTCTGGCAACCCCACATATAAGTTACAACAAAGCTCTTCTTTATTAAGCTCCCATGATTATAATAGCTCGTCATATTCAGAAAACGTATCTATTCCAATGAAAAACACCGTTAGTAGTTCTATATGCAATTATTCTGCCTCCTTTAAAAAGCAGGCATTTATTAGTACAATAGGATTGTTTGATGATCAAAGAAAATTAATTGGTGTGGTAAAATTAGCAAAGCCGGTTAAAAAGACCGAGGACCGCGCTATAACTTTTAAAGTTAAATTAGATATATAAAAAGAGAATAAAATAAAAAATGATATTAGGATTAGATGTTTCAACAAGCATCACTGGATATACAGTGATGGATTATGAAGGTAAAATAATACGCTGTTCTGTATGGGACATGCGCAATAAAAAGAAGTTTGCTGATCATTTTAGCAAAGCTAAGTACGTTAAAGATGAGTTACTTTTCTTAAAAGCCCAAATGCCGATTGAGCATGTTTATATTGAACAGCCATTTATGTTTTTTAATTCTGGTGGCTCATCAGCCAAAACAATGGCGTCTCTTCAGAGGTTCAATGGAATTCTTTCATGGCTTTGTTATGACATATTCAAGATATTGCCGCAATATCTAACTGCTGGTGCGGCCAGAAAACTATGTGGAATAACTGTGCCAAGAGGACAAAAGGCTAAAAAAGTTGTTATGGAGTGGGTACTTAGCAATGAAGAGGATTTTAATGTAGAGTATACACCCAAGGGAAATCCCAAGCCTCAGTATTTTGATATGGCAGACTCTTTAGTTTTGGCAAGAAGCGCCCTCCTAAAAATTTCTTGACTTTCAATATGCTTTCTGTTATTGTGTTGACATGAGTGTTGAAAAACTACAAATACTAGAAGAAGTGCTGGGAAGTTTTTATCGCTCGAATGATGAATATCTATTCTTTTGCCCTCTTTGCAAGCACCATAAGAAGAAATTGTCTGTAAATGTTTCTAAAAATACTTATAAGTGCTGGATTTGTGATACGAGTGGCAGAAATATATTTTATCTTATAAAGAGATTTGGAAATTACCAACATAAGAAAGCGTGGGGCAAGTTCTTCGAAACCGTCGATATATCAGAATTTGATAATCTTTTTAGTGCTACAGATCAAAAAGAATATACACAGCGCATTAAATTGCCAATTGAATATGTTTGTTTGGCAAATAAAAATTTACCACCTGCAGCAAAAGATTCTTTAAAATATCTTAAAAAGCGACAGCTTTCTTATTATGATATACTTAAATGGAAGATTGGCTATTGTGAAAGTGGAGAATATAGGAATAGAATTATCATACCCTCTTTTAGTTTGGACGGATATTGTAATTATTTTATCGCTAGAACTTATACACAGGATTGGTTAAAATATAAAAACCCTCCAGTGTCTAAGAATGTTGTATTCAATGAGTTAATAATTAATTGGAAAGAACCAATAATTTTAGTGGAAGGCGTTTTTGATGCGATAAACGCTGATAATTCAATACCCTTATTGGGCTCCACCTTACATTCTCGTTCTAAGCTCTTCAGAGCCATTCTGACGCACTCTAATCGAGTTTATATGGCGTTGGACCAAGATGCAGAAAAGAAGGCTCTAAACATTGTTAATGGGCTTATTTTACACGGTGTTGAGGTATACAAAATAGACACTTCTGATCATAAGGATGTTGGAGAGATGACAAAAGAAGAGTTCGAAATTAGAAAAAAAGAGGCAACCATAATGGATTCGAACGCACTTTTGATGCATAAAATAATAAATATTTAATCAATTTGTGATATACTAAGAGGAATAAAATGAAAAAGTTAATTTGTTTGATGATGTTTTTGTTTGTTGGCTGTGCGACTGTACAACCTATTAATAGTGAACTTAGGTTTTTTCATGATGAAAATAGGGGAGATGTTCGTTTTATTTGTTGGCGCTCTAATAATATGGGGTGGCAATGTAAGCGCACAGATCTTAAATGGCCCGCCGATCTTATAAAAACAAAGAGAGTAATCAAAATTGCAAAATAATGTTGACACCTATCAATAGGTATGATATTCTACTTACATGTTTATGAACCCCAATATTAGAATAATACGTAAAAGGGCCCCATTTGATATAAGTGATATAATCACTTGTTGGGATGAAATGCTTGATCGCACTATTACGGGATATATTATTAATATTGTTCAGGCCAACGACGGCATATATGATTTGATGATTAGATGGAATGATGTTTTTGTAGCAGTTGAATATTGCAGCGTTCCAGAGGCTAAAAAGAGGATCAGAATGAAATTGTGGAAATATAAGCCACATTTAAAATATAAAAAGAAAACAGGACAAGAATGAGATTCGCACACATAGCAGACACACATATTAAAAATTTAAAATATCATTTTGAATATCGAAAGGTTTTTCAACAACTATATGAAAAACTTCGCAGCGAAAAGGTTGATTATATTGTTCATTGTGGTGACATCGCCCATACCAAAACGCAACTGTCTCCGGAATATTTTGAGCTATGTTCAAATTTTTTATCTGAACTATCTTCAATCGCGCCTACTTATGTAATTCTTGGAAACCACGATGGTAATCTTAAGAATAGCAGTAGGCAAGATGCTATTACGCCCATTGTAGAGGCACTTGATAGTCCAAACCTGTTTTTGCTAAAAAATAGCGGGGAGGCAAAAATAAATGGAGGCTTTACTTTTAATGTTCTTAGTGTTTTTGATCGTGATAATTGGGTCGTTGGTGCGTCCGACCCTGATGCAATTAATATTGCTTTGTACCATGGCGCCATTTCTAATAGTTGCACTGATCTGGGTTGGGTCATGGAGCATGGTGAAGATGATCTATCAATATTTGAAGACCATGATTTCGCGTTTCTAGGCGACATACACAAAACAAACCAGACATTAGACTATGAAGGTAGAATTCGTTATGCGGGATCAACCGTACAGCAGAATCATGGTGAAACAAACGATAAAGGCTTTTTAGTTTGGGATATAAAAAATAAAAATGACTTCACTTGTAAACATATTGTTTTAGAAAATCCAAAGCCTTTTATCACAATTGAGTTAACTCCGAAGGGCAGGATGCCTAATAAATTAAAAGTCCCAACAGGCGCAAGAGTGCGACTCGTTTCAAATAACAACCTACCTCTCAGCACAATGAAAAAAGCAGTTGAAATTGCAAAGCACAGGTTTAAGCCAGAGGCTATTACATTTTTAAATAGGGCCATGGGTGAAAGAGGAAACGTTGATGAGCTAGCCGAAGGCCTAGAAAACGACAACCTGAGAGACATCGCGGTTCAGGAAGAACTAATAAGAGAATATTTAAAAGATTTTCAACTTGATGGAGAGTTGTTGGAGCGCGTCTTAAAATTAAATTCTAAGTACAGTGTCGTTGTAGAAGAAAACGAAGAAGTTAGTAGAAATGTAAATTGGACATTAGATAAGCTAGAGTGGCATAACCTATTTAACTACGGAGAGGATAATACAGTTGATTTTCATAAAACTTCTGGAATGGTGGGCGTTTTTGGTAAAAACTTTTCTGGCAAGTCTAGCATTGTTGATAGCATGCTCTTTACTATGTTTAATTCTACTAGTAAGAATGAGCGTAAGAACCTCAACATCATCAATCAAAACAAGAATTGCGGACAAGGAAAGGTCCAAATTTCGATTGGAAGCAAACAGTACACAATTGAAAGAAAATCAGAAAAATATACAAAAAAACTCAAAGGAGAGCAAACCGTAGAGGCAAAAACAGAATTAAATTTTGAATGCTATGATGCCGCGACTGACGAGACTCAAAGTCTGAACGGAATAACAAGAGCAGAAACGGACAAAATAATAAGAAAACATTTTGGAACTTTAGAAGACTTTCTTATGACGTCGATGAGTTCTCAGTTAGGGTCGTTGCAATTTATTAGCGAAGGATCTACAAGAAGGAAAGAAATACTTGCTAAATTTCTTGACTTGGAAATGTTTGATAAAAAATTCAAAATGGCCAAAGAAGATGCCACAGATCTTAGGGGCGCCCTAAGAAGATTAGAGGGCAAAGAATTTGATGATGATATTTTTTCAGTTGAAAAAAGTATTATTTTTAACGAAGCCGGAACGCGAGAGCATGCCGACGCATGCGAGCTTTTAAAGAAAAACCTATCAACAACTCAGCAAAAAATAGATGATATTCAAAAATCTATAGATTCGATTCCAGAAGAAATTATTGATATAGAAAGTATTGTCGCTGCAGCCAGTAAAAAAGAAAAATCTGCTGCTGATATTATTGTTGATATGATTGGCTTTCAAGAGAAACTCGTAGAAAAAGAAAATCTTGTCAAGAAAATTGATACTTTTATTGACACTTTTAATATAGAAGAGTTACGTGAAAAGAAGGAGCTTACTGCAGAAAAAGCTGCTTTGATAAATGAAATTTCTGATGAACTGAGCACAATAGAAAATAGCATGCTGGTGAAAAAGAAGAAGAAGCAGCTTTTAAAAGAGGTGCCATGTGGAAATAAATATCCTAATTGTAAATTCATCTGTGACGCACACAGCGCCGACAGTGAGTTGTCTGACATGTCTGAAAGAGCAAAGACATTAAATGAAACAACAGACAAAATTAATAAAGAAATAGGCATACTAGATCCGGAAGCTAAAATAGATGAACACTTAGAAAAATATAATCAATTACTTTATAAAAAGAAAGATGTTGACAACGAG
>TARA_R110000824_G_scaffold401795_1_pt1 | contig 69414 bp, 62 predicted proteins | sample TARA_R110000824 | Tara Oceans TARA_R110000824 (sample SAMEA4397747) | marine metagenome | biome: Polar Biome; feature: [MES] marine water layer (ENVO:01000295) within the mesopelagic zone...; material: water (ENVO:00002006), including particulate matter (ENVO:01000060) such...
CGGCGAGCAGGTTGCGGATGCTCATTTTCCGGCTGGCAAAGATCGTCCCGGACGTGACCGAAAACTTGTGCAGGCAGGCGGCGCACTTGAACCGGCCGTTGTCGGTCAGGCTGTAAACGCGGGTGCCGCCGCACTTGGGGCAATAGGCTTCCCCGCCGTTGTCGGCCCAGCGGATGCGCTTGAACGTCTCGAAAGCCTCAGCGTCCGAAAGGCGCATGACCTTGGCGAGCGAGAGAGTGCGGGCTTCTTTGGAGAGGAGAAAGTGCTGTGCCATCTGAGGTATCCATATTCGATGCTTATGCACCTAAATATGGATACCATAGTAGCTATTGTCAATGCCAAAAGCATCGAATATGATGACTTTCGACGCTAAATCGGAGGCTACGGCATGGCGGATAAGGAATGGCAGGATCGCGTTAAGGGCATCCTGAAATCGGAACTCAAGCGGCGAAACCTGAGTTACAAGCAACTAGCTGAAAAACTTGAGGAAATCGGCGTCCAAGAGACCGAATTGAACATCAAAAACAAGATCAGCCGCGGCGGTTTCACGGCTGTCTTTTTCGTTCAATGCCTCGTGGCGATAGGGGCAAAATCAGCCCAGATTGCCTCTGACTAGCAAGAACTCTTTGGGCTGCAGGTCCCCGTTCTCGTCTTCTTCTTTCGTCAAAAGAATGTCGCCCGTGATTTCGCTTTTGCCGAAGATTGCCTCCGGTTTCATCGACTTCTCTAGGTGCATCGGTATGCGATCATCGAACAGACTGGGCACATGGCCTGCCCAGCCAACCCTCTTTCGATCCCGGTCCATCGCATGAAGGATTATGCGTACGCCATAGTGGAACTCGGACTCGATCTTGGGCGCGCTCTCGTCTTCTTCGGTCTCATAAGGGATGCCGGATGCCGCCTGTGCCAAAGAAACGGCCTCATGTGGCATGAGAACTGCCCCATCTCGTGCACGTATGCTGGGCCGCGACTGGCCGCGAGTGGGGGCGAACACTCTCTGGGAAGCGGTGATGAGCGAGCGCGTTTGCTTCCCTGTAAAAAGGACCGAAACCGCATCTAGAATGCGCTGGACAGCAACACCTAGCAGGCGCGCGGCTTGCTCAAGCAGCGTCTTCTGAGTGGCCTCTAGGGGCGCTTTATCTCGCCCCGGGAAAACGCGATCAAATGCTTTAGATATGCCGTAGATCGCGATAATCATAACTAGCACGGTTACAAGCGTGTCGTAATCGCCCCCCACTTCGACACCTGTAATTTGCTCTATTAACGGGGGCACTTCCTTTTCCAAGTCCTTTTGGAATGCGAGAACGACTGTATACGCCAATAGCTCCCTGAGGGGGCTTTCTTGAGACAGTCTGCTGACAGATATCCGTTTTGGCTCAAGCGAAATGCCCGGCACGAGATCGGACAGCAGCGTTGAAGTCTGTCTCAGTAGGCGCGCATTCGCCTCAAGTGACTTAATCAGATCTTCAATCGCAACGGGCTCTTCGACCTCATACTCGAGGCCATGCCAAAGCGTGACTTCCATAAGTCCCCCCAAACGTAATAGGGGAACTTATCTGGCCACGGATTTTCTGGCAACGCGCCCGCAGCCAGCGAATCCTAGTCCCATTTAATACATAATGCCGGAGTTTCCGCGTCAGGTGCTCGACAGTCTGCGCCAGCCGCTGGAATCGGGCGAGGCCGTCGTCGCCCGCGCCAATGCGCATGTGACCTTCCCGGCCCGCTTTCAGCTGGTCGCAGCGATGAACCCCTGCCGCTGCGGCCATGCCGGCGATGCGGCGCGCGCCTGTCCGCGCGTGCCCCGCTGCATGGCCGACTATCAGGCGAAACTCTCGGGTCCGATGCTCGACCGCATCGACATCCATATCGAGGTGCCGCCCGTCGCCCATGTCGATCTGGCGCTGCCGCCGCCCGCCGAAGGCTCGGCCGAGGTTGCCGCCCGCGTCGCTGCCGCCCGCGAAATCCAGGAACAGCGCTTCACCGAACTGGTCGGTCCGCAATCCATGCTGCTGAACGCCCATGTCGAGGGCGAACGGCTCGACCGCATCGCAACGCCGGACGATCCGGGCAAGCGCCTGCTGGTCGAGGCGTCGGAGCGCATGGGCCTGACCGCGCGCGGCTATCACCGCGTCCTGCGCGTCGCCCGCACGCTGGCCGATCTCGAAGGCGAGGAGGGCGTCCGGCGCATCCATGTCGCCGAGGCGCTTGCCTATCGCGAGACGGTTGCGGGACGGCTCGGCGCTGCGGCATGATGCGGGCCTCTTTACCTTTCGCTAACCATAAGCCTTAGCGCTTTCTCAAGTGAGGGGCAGGCAAAGTCGGATCTTGTCGACATGTCCGGCCGTATGGCCGGCAGCCGCGGAACCCGCATGCCCGTTTTTGCCTTCGACCAGATGCCCCTCTTTCTGCTCGGGCTTGCCGCCGTCCTGTTTCTGGGCGTCGAGGCCTGGCGCCGTGCCTCGGCGCGCGCCGCCGCGCATCTCGTCGAAATCGAGATACTGCAGGCGCGCATCGAGACGCTGCGCGACGAGAAATGGGAAATCGCCGAACGCGAAACGCGACTGGCCGATCTCCTGCGCGCGCAAGGCGACGTCATCATCCGCAAGGATCTGCAGGCCCGCCTGACCTGGGTCAACGATGTCTTCTGCGACACTTTCGGCAAGACCCGCGCGGAAGTGATCGGCCGTCCATTCCTGCCGGAAGTCCCCGAAGGCGATGCGCCCCGCATGCTGGCGAGTTTCGCCGGCCTTGCGACGCCGCCCTGGCGCATTCGTTTCGACGAGCGCGTCGTCACGACGCGCGGCCCCCGCTGGATCGCCTGGGAAGAATTCGCCATTCGCGACGATGATGGCAAGCTGATCGAGATCCAGTCGGTGGGCCGCGACGTCACCGACCGCAAGCAGGCCGAGGAAAGGCTGGCCGAGGCACTGCAGCAGGCGGAAGCGGCCAACCGGGCCAAGAGCCTCTTCCTCGCCACGATGAGCCATGAAATCCGTACGCCGATGAACGGCGTCATCGGCATGACGCAGCTGCTTCTCGACACCAGCCTGTCGCCGTCGCAGCGCTCCTATGCCGAAGCGGTGCGCGCCTCCGGCGAGGCGCTGCTCAACATCATCAACGACATTCTCGACTATTCGAAGATCGAGGCGGGCAAGGTCACGCTCGACGAGGCCCCCTTCGATCCGCGCCATGTGCTCGAAAGCGTGGCCGAGCTGCTGGCGCCGCGCGCCATCGACAAGGGCCTCGAGATCGTCACCGACATCGCGGTCGCCGTGCCGCGCCGTCTCATCGGCGATGAGGCGCGTATCCGCCAGATCCTGATCAATCTGCTCGGCAATGCGATCAAGTTCACCGGTGCGGGCGGCGTCGCGCTGCGGCTGTCGCGCGTCGATCCGCATGTCGGCGACCAGGCCGCGTTGCGGCTCGAGATCGAGGACACCGGCATCGGCATGGATCAGGCGAGCCTTGAGCGCATCTTCGACGATTTCGCCCAGGCCGATCAGACGCATGCGCGGCAATATGAAGGCACGGGTCTCGGTCTCGCCATCACGCGCCGCCTGGTACTCGCCATGGGCGGCCGCATCGAGGTCGAGAGCACGCGCGGACGGGGTTCGATCTTCCGCGTCCACCTGCCGCTGCGCATTGCCGAAGCCGCACCGGGCGTGGCGACGCTGTCGGCACTCGAGGGTTTGCGGGTGCTGATCCTCAACGATCGCCCGCTGCTGCCATCGGCACTGGCCCGTGCGGCGGCCGCCGCCGGCGCCGAAACGCAACTTGTCGCCGACCGGGCAGCGCTGCTCGAAGCGCTCGGCGCGGCGCCCGCCGATGTCTTCATCTGTCCGTCCGACGGACCGGCCGGCGACGGCGCATCGCTTGCCGGCGAGGCGCGCCGCCTGCAGCCCGGCATCGGCACGCTGGTCCTGCTGCGCCCGCAGGATCGCGACCGCCTCGATCGTCTGACCGGGGGCGCTGACGCACCCTTTGACGGCTATCTGGTCCGTCCGGTGCGCGCCGCCTCGCTGCTCGATCGTCTGCGCAGTCTGCGGGTGCGCGGCTGGGCCGGCAATGTCGGCGCACCCTATGCACCCGATTTCGCGACCGGGGAAGAAGCGCCGGCCGAACCCGCACCGCGCGAGGCCGCCGTCGCGCCGGCTCTCTCGCTTTGTGTGCTGGTGGCCGAAGACAACGAGATCAATGCGCTGCTGACGCGCACGCTGCTCGAACATACCGGCCACAGCGTGCGGCTGGCCCGCAACGGCGTCGAAGCCGTGGCCGCGCTCGAGGCCGATGCAGATGACGAAATCGATCTCGTGCTGATGGATCTCCACATGCCGGGCATGGACGGCTTCGAGGCAACGGCGCGCATCCGCGCCTTTGACAGCCATCATGCAAGCCTGCCCGTCATCGCCCTGACGGCCAATGCCATGGCCGAGGACCGCCAGGCCTGTCTCGACGCGGCGATGGACGATTACCTGTCGAAGCCCGTTGCCGCCGATGCGCTCAACAAGGCCCTGGCCGCCTGGGCCGGCCGTCGCTCGGTGCACGGAACGCGTGCTGGCGAAAAGACGAATCTTGCCTAAAGTGAAGCGCGTTTGCGCCGGATGAGCCGGCGCCGCGGCAACCGGGCGGGAGCGGAGCGATGGCGCTGGCGGGCAGGGGCGATGGCCGGATGAGCTTCGCCGAATTGTGGAAGGTCTATGCCGAGCCGCGCATCCTGATCATGCTGCTGCTGGGCTTCTCGGCCGGCCTGCCCTATCTGCTGGTCTTTTCGACGCTGTCGGCCTGGCTGCGCGAGGTCGGCATCACCCGCACCGAAATCGGCCTGCTGAGCTATGTCGGCCTTGCCTACACGATCAAGTTTCTCTGGGCGCCGCTGCTCGACCGCATTCGTCTGCCCCTGCTCGACCGGCTGCTGGGCAAGCGCCGCGCCTGGATGATCTTCGCGCAGGCCGTGGCCGCCGGCGCGCTGGTTGTCATCTCGATGAGTGATCCGGCAGCCTCTCTGCTCCCGGTCGTCTTCGGTGCGCTGGTGCTTGCCTTCGCCTCGGCGACCCAGGACATTGCGATCGACGCCTGGCGCATCGAGGCGGCATCCGAGGAAAAGCAGGGCGCGATGGCCGCCGTCTATCAGCTCGGCTACCGTTTCGCGCTGATCGGCTCGGGCGCCGGCGCGCTCTACATCGCCGACTTCGTGTCCTGGCAGGCGGCCTATCTCGCAATGGCGGCGCTGATGCTGGTCGGCATCGGCGCGGCGCTGCTGGCGCCGCGGCTGCCCGAGATCGAGGCGCCGATCATCGGCGCCGAAGCGATGGCCGAAATCGTGCATCGCTTCCACATGCGCGGTCCGCTCGAGGGGATCTTTGCCTGGCTGTACCGCGCGGTCGCCGCGCCCTTTGTCGACTTCTTCGGCCGCTATGGCTGGTGGTCGCTGGCGATGCTGGCCCTGATCGGGCTCTACCGGGTGCCCGATTTCGTAATGGGGGTGATGGCCAATCCGCTCTATATCGACATCGGCTTCTCGCTCTCCACCATTGCCACCGTGGTCAAGGTCTATGGCGTCTGGATGACGATCGCCGGCGCCATTGTCGGCGGTCTGGCGGTGGCCCGTTTCGGTATCCTGCGCACCCTGCTGGTCGGCGCACTGGTCGCGACGCTGACCAATCTGGTCTTTGTCTGGCTGGCGATGCGCGGCGCCGATGTCACGGCACTTGCGATCACGATCAGTGCCGAGAATTTTTCCGGCGGTTTCGCCGGCACCTGTCTGATCGCCTACATGTCGAGCCTGGTGAACCACCAGTTCGCGGCAACGCAATATGCGCTGTTCAGTTCCGCCTTCGCGCTGCCGGGCAAGCTTTTGGGCGGCATGTCAGGCGTCATGGTCGACTGGTATGCGCTGCGCCCCGGCATTGCGGAGTTTCTGGTCGGCGCCGCGCCCGGTCTGACGCCCGCCACGGTCGGCTATGTCCCCTTCTTCATCTCGACCGCGCTGATGGGCGTGCCCGCCATTCTGCTGATTTTGCTGGTGATGGCGCACCGGAGAAAAACAGAAGCAAAAACAACGGCGTAGCCCCGACATTTTTGTGTCGCACAAAACCGCGACAAGAAGCCGTCGGCAAATGCGGCTTGCCTTGTGAGCGGCTGTCTATAATGAAAGGATGATGACGTGATCGCAGGACGCCCGGCGCACGGCGGCATGTGGTGTCGTGGCGTCATGCCTGCGGGGGGCCGCGGTGAAGTAGAATATCTGGGTGTGGGGTCCGGAGTGATGCCGACGACAAAAACGGACGAAGGCGGCGGCTCGCCCGGTACGACGGCTGCCCGCTCGGCGGCTGCGGGACTGAGCTACGGCCGCCGCGGCGATCTCGAGGTGCGTCTGGCCCGTTCGCCGCGCGAGATCGATGCGGCCCAGGCCATTCGCTATCGGGTCTTCTACGAGGAAATGTCGGCGATCCCCGATGCCGAGACGCGCGCGCGCCGCCGCGACGCCGACCGCTTCGATGCGATCTGCGACCATCTGCTGGTGCTCGATCACGCGCTGGTCCCGGGCGAAGAGGGGGAGCAGAAGGGCGAGTCCGAAAGCCTGAAGAAGGTCGTCGGTTGCTACCGCCTGTTGCGTCAGGACGTGGCCGAGCGCCATGGCGGTTTCTACACCGCCGGCGAATACGACATTGCGCCGCTGCTGGCGCGCCACGCCGATCTCGATTTTCTGGAGCTCGGCCGCTCCTGCGTGTTGAAGCCCTATCGCACCAGGCCGACCGTCGAGCTGCTCTGGCACGGCATCATGCATTATGTGACGGCGCACAATCTCGATGTGATGTTCGGCTGCGCCAGTTTCGAAGGCACCGATCCGGAAGCGCTGGCCATGCCGCTTTCCTATCTGCATCATTTCCATGCCGCGCCGCCCGACTGGCACGTGCGCGCCCTTCCCGGATGCTACGAGGAAATGAACCTTATTCCGAAAGAAGATGTCGATCCGCGCGAGGCGCTGCGCGCCCTGCCGCCCATGATCAAGGGCTATCTCCGGGCCGGCTGCTACATCGGCGAAGGCGCGGTGGTCGACCGCCAGTTCGGCACCACCGATGTGCTGATCCTCTTTCCGGTCGCGCAGATCTCCGACCGCTATCTGACGAAATTCGGCGCCAAATACGGCACGCCCCGCGGCGGTGCCTGACGCGACCTGGAGCGTTTTCAGCAAAAGTGGCTACCGGTTTTGCGGTTCGAAAACGCGCCAAAACAATGATTTAGAGTCGTTCATCGTTTCTATGAAACGGTGAACGACTCTAGCGGTCGAGATTGTAGGCCGCCAGCGCCGCCATGTTGACGAGATCGGAGACATTCGCCGTCATCGGCACGATCTGCACCGGCTTTTCGAGGCCGACCAGCAGCGGCCCGATCAGCGTCGACCCGCCCAGCACCCTGAGCAGCTTGGTCGAGATCGACGCGGCATGGATCGCCGGCATGATCAGCACATTGGCCGCGTCGCTGAGGCGGCAGAACGGATAGAGCGACATCGTCTCGCGATTGAGCGCGACATCGGCCGCCATCTCGCCGTCATACTCGAAATTGACGTTCCGCGCGTCGAGAATGCGCACCGCGTCGCGCACGGTCGCCGGCCGCTCATGCGTATGCGTGCCGAAGCTCGAATTGGCGAGCATCGCCACGCGCGGCTCGTAGCCGAGACGGCGCGCGACTTCGGCGGCCTGCGTCGCGATGTCGGCCAGCTCGTGCGCCGTCGGCATTTCATGGACATTGGTGTCGGCGACCAGCACCGTGCGGCCGCCCGCCACCACCAGCGTCACGCCGATCGGCTTGCGCCCGTCCACCGCATCGATGACGCGCCGCACATCTTCCAGCGCCACCGAATAGGTGCGCGTGACACCGGTCACCATCGCATCGGCATCGCCCCGCTCCAGCATCAGCGCCGAAAAGATGTTGCGGTCGTTGCTGGTCAGCCGGTGACAGTCGCGATAGAGAAAGCCCTGCCGCTGCAGCTTGTTGTAGAGAAAATCGGCATATTCATCGACTTTCGCCGAGGTCCGCGCATTGCGGATTTCGAGATCGGTCTTCGGGTCGAGGCCCATATTGGCCAGCGTCTGACGGATCTGCTCCTCGCGCCCGACCAGGATCGGCAGGCCGAGCCCGTTGTCGCGAAAGGCCAGCGCGGCGCGGATGACGCGCTCTTCCTCGCCCTCGGCAAAGACGACGCGCTTGGGGTCGCGCCGCACCTTGTCCATGATGACCTGCAGCGTGCCGGCCGTCGGGTTGAGCCGCGCCGAAAGCCGGTTCTTGTAGGCTTCCATGTCGACGATCGGCAGCCGCGCGACGCCTGAATCCATCGCCGCCTTGGCGACGGCCGGCGGGATCTCGCGGATCAGGCGCGGATCGAACGGCACCGGAATGATATAGCCGGGCCCGAAGCGCGGGCGCTCGTCTTGATAGGCGGCGGCCACTTCGTCCGGCACGTCTTCCCGCGCCAGCTTGGCCAGCGCCTGCGCGCAGGCGATCTTCATCTCCTCGTTGATGGCGCTGGCGCGCACGTCGAGCGCCCCGCGGAAGATGTAGGGGAAGCCGAGCACATTGTTGACCTGGTTCGGATAGTCCGAACGCCCGGTGGCGATGATCGCATCGTCGCGCACCTGCAGCACTTCTTCGGGTGTGATCTCGGGATCGGGATTGGCCATCGCGAAGATGATCGGCTTCGGCGCCATCGAGGCGACCATCTTCTGGTTGATCGCGCCCTTGGCCGAAAGGCCGAGAAAGACGTCGCAGCCGACCATTGCCTCTTCCAGCGTGCGCGCATCGGTCACCGCCGCATGCGCCGACTTCCACTGGTTCATGCCTTCGGTGCGGCCCTTGTAGATGACGCCCTTGGTGTCGCAGAGGATCGCATTGTCATGCGGCAGCCCCATCGCCTTGATGAGTTCGAGGCAGGCGATGCCGGCCGAGCCCGCGCCATTGACCACGACCTTGATGTCCTTGATGTCGCGTCCGGTCAGGAACAGAGCGTTGATCAGGCCGGCCGCGGTGATGATCGCGGTGCCGTGCTGGTCGTCATGGAAAACCGGAATGTCCATCATCTCGCGCAGCCGGCTTTCGATGACGAAGCAGTCCGGCGCCGAGATGTCTTCCAGGTTGATGCCGCCGAAGGAGGGGCCGAGATAGCGCACCGAATTGACGAAGGCATCGACATCCTTGGTGTCGACCTCGAGATCGATCGAGTCGACATCGGCAAAGCGCTTGAACAGCACCGCCTTGCCCTCCATCACCGGCTTGGAGGCCAGCGCGCCCAGATCGCCGAGGCCGAGGATCGCCGTGCCGTTGGAGATCACGGCGACGAAATTGCCCTTCGAGGTGTAGTCATAGGCGGCATCCGGGTTTTCGGCGATGGCGCGCACCGGCGCCGCCACGCCGGGGCTGTAGGCCAGCGAGAGGTCCCGCTGCGTCGCCATCGGCTTGGTCGCGTTGATTTCGAGTTTCCCGGGCTTGCCCTGGGAATGGAAGAGGAGCGCTTCCTCGTCGGTAAACTGGCGCCGCTTTTTGCTCATGCGATCGAACATCCGGAATGTCGGGCAGGGCAGGCGCGGAAGGCCGCGCCGGGGAGCGCGCCCCCCCGGGGGGCCTGCCCCGGAAGCCCGCTTTGTAGGCTGGCGACCCGCCAATAACAAGCCGCCACCGTTGATTCGGCCCGATTTTCGGCCGCGCCGCCCCTTTCCTGCGGGTGGTCCGCGCTCTAGTCTCGGCCCCCATGTCCGAACCCGCCGCCCATGCTCCCGAGCCGGAAGCCGCCGCGCCTGCGCTGGCGGGGCCGCCCCCCGCGCCGGACGCGACCCCCATGATGGCGCAATATCTGGCGATCAAGGCGGGCCACCCCGGCGCGCTGCTCTTCTATCGCATGGGCGATTTCTACGAGCTCTTCTTCGACGACGCTGTCGCCGCCGCCGCCGCCCTCGACATCGCGCTGACGAAGCGCGGCAAGCATGCCGGCGCCGACATCCCGATGTGCGGCGTGCCGGTCCACAGCCACGAGGCCTATCTCGAAAGGCTGATCCGCAAGGGCTTCAAGGTCGCGGTCTGCGAGCAGGTCGAGGACCCGGCCGAGGCGAAGAAGCGCGGCGCCAGATCGGTCGTCGCCCGCGCCGTCACAAGGCTGGTGACCCCGGGCACGCTGACCGAGGACACGCTGCTCGATGCCCGCGCTCATAATTATCTGGCTGCGCTGGCCCGCACCGGCGCCGAGGCAACGCTGGGTCTGGCCTGGCTCGACGTCTCGACCGGCCGCTTCGAGACCATGGCGCTCGAACCGGCGTCCCTGGCCGCCGAGCTGGCCCGCCTCGCCCCCGGCGAATTGCTGGTCGCCGAGGGCATGGAGGCCGACCCTGCCATCGCCCGCGCCGGCACCGTGCTGACCCTGCTGCCGCCGGCGCGTTTCGACAGCACCGCCGCCGAACGCCGGTTGAAGGCGCATCTCGGCGTCGCCGCGCTCGACGCCTTCGGCGCCTTCAGCCGTGCCGAACAGGGCGCCATGGGCGCGCTGCTCGACTATGTCGAACTGACCCAGGTCGGCCGCCTGCCGGCGCTGCAGCCGCCGCGCCGCGTCGCCGCCACCGACGCCATGTCGATCGATGCGGCGACCCGCACCAATCTCGAACTGGTGAAGACCCTGCAGGGCGAAACCGAAGGCGCGCTGCTCTGCGTGATCGACCGCACGGTGACGGGCGCCGGCGCGCGCGAACTGGCCGCCCGCCTCGCCGCGCCGCTGACCGACCCCGCCGCCATCGCCGCCCGTCTCGACGCGGTCGAATGGTTCGTCGAAAGCCGCGATCTCCGCCACGAGGCGCGCCGCAGCCTCAAATCGGCACCCGACATGGCGCGTGCGCTGTCGCGCCTCTCGCTCGGCCGCGGCGGCCCGCGCGATCTGGCCGCGGTGGCAGGCGGGCTTGCCGCCGCCCATGCGCTGGCCGCGGCCCTCGACGCGGCGCCGCCGGCGCTGCTGCCGCCGCCGGACGAGATCGCCGCGGCGGCGGATGCCCTGCGCGGCGCCGCCGCCCCGCTCAAGGCACGGCTCGCGGCCGCCCTGGCCGCGGAACTGCCGCTGCAGGCCCGCGATGGCGGCTTCATCGCCAAGGGTCATGACCCGGCGCTCGACGAAACCCGCAGCCTGCGCGACGACGCGCGCCGCCTGATCGCCGGCCTGCAGGCGAAATATGCCGACGAAACCGGCATCGCGGCGCTGAAGATCCGCCACAACAATGTGCTCGGCTATTACATCGAGGTGCCGCCGCGCCACGGCGAAAAGCTCACCGCGCCGCCCTTCTCCGGAAGCTTCATTCATCGCCAGACCATGGCCAACGCGATGCGCTTCACCACGCCGGAACTGGCGGGCCTCGCAAGCCGCATTGCCGAGGCGGCCGGCCGCGCGCTCGAAATCGAACTGCAATTGTTCGACGAACTCGCCGCCGCCGTCATGGCCGAGGCCGGAACGATTGCGGCGGCCGCATCGGCGCTGGCCGCGCTCGACGTCGCCGCCGCCCTGGCCGAACTGGCGGTCGAGCGCCGCTATGCGCGTCCCTGCGTCGATGCGAGCCTCGCCTTCGACATCAGGGGCGGCCGTCACCCGGTCGTCGAGGCCGCGCTGGCGCAGAGCGGCCAGCAATTCGTGCCCAACGACTGCGATCTCTCGGCGGGAGAGAAGGACAACAAGCACATCTGGTTGCTGACCGGCCCCAACATGGCCGGCAAATCGACCTTTCTCAGGCAGAACGCATTGATCGCGGTCATGGCGCAGATGGGCAGCTTCGTGCCGGCGGAAGAAGCCCATATCGGCGTCGTCGACCGGCTCTTTTCGCGCGTCGGCGCCGCCGACGATCTGGCCCGCGGCCGCTCGACCTTCATGGTCGAAATGGTCGAGACGGCGGCGATCCTCAACCAGGCGGGCCCGCAAGCGCTGGTGATCCTCGACGAGATCGGCCGCGGCACCGCGACCTATGACGGCCTCTCGATCGCCTGGGCCGCGGTCGAACATCTGCACGAGGTCAACCGTTCGCGCGCCCTCTTCGCGACGCATTACCACGAGCTGACCGCGCTCACCGCAAAGCTGCCGCATCTGGCCAACGCCACCATGCGCGTCCGCGAATGGCAGGGCGATGTCGTCTTCCTGCATGAGGTCGGTCCCGGCGCCGCCGACCGCTCCTACGGCATCCAGGTGGCGAAACTGGCGGGCCTGCCGGCGCCCGTCATCGCCCGCGCGCAGGCCGTTCTCGCCGCGCTCGAAAAAAGCGGCGAGGGTACGAAGACCGCAAGGCTGATCGACGACCTGCCGCTCTTCAGCGCCAGCGCCAGGCCCGCGCCCGTCGTCAAGACAAGCGCCGTCGAAGAGGAATTGAAAGCGGTCAACCCCGACGCATTGACGCCGAAGGAAGCGCTCGATCTGGTTTACGCGTTGAAGGGTCTGGTGAAGGACGGTGAGTAATCTTCCGCTCTCGTCTAGAACGTCATGGCCCGGCTTGTCCGGGCCATCCACGTCTTGGCGCAATTGAAAAAGGAAGACGTGGATGACCCGCATGAAGCGGGTCATGACGAATAGGGTAACGGAAACGACGCTACTTCCGCGCCACGTAAATGCATTCGTCGCGCAGCAATCCCCACTTCACTTCTTCCTCCGGCTGGCGCCGATAGGCTTCGACCGACACGAAGCCGGCCGCCTCGAGCTTCTTGGCGAAATCGCGTCCGTAATAGCGCTTGTGGTCGGTGCCGCCGAAATGCGCAAAGCGCTCATCCGGGTCGGTGATCGCCGGGTTCTCGTAGGTTTCGTCGCGGCTGAGATTGATCGGCACCGAAAAGAAGCCATAGCCGCCGGGCTTCAGTACACGGAACATTTCGCGCATCGCCGCCTTGTCGTCGTCGACATGCTCGAACACGTGATTGGCGATCACCACGTCGAAGAAATTGTCGGGCCGGTCGATTTCGGTGATGTCGAGCCGGAACTTGGCGATCGGCGCATAGAGATCGGCCGGCTCGTAATCCGGATTGTTCTTCATCGCCCGCATCAGCCATTTCTCGGGGCCGAACTGCAGGATCTTCTTGGTCGTCAGGTCGATGCCGTGCTGGTCGAGATAGAGCTGGATCAGCCGGTGCCGCTCGCGCGAGCCGCAATTGGGGCAGCGCGTGTCCCAGCGCGACGGCCGCCCGACCGACAGGAAGATGCCGTGATAGCCGCAAACCGGGCAGTCCCGCTTGATCTTCTTGCGCGAAAACTGGCCGCGATCCTTCCACCAGCCCTGGATCATGCGGCTGATGACCTTGCGTCGGTCGATTTTTGTCTCTGGCGTCAAGCTGTCCGTCCGCTGCTGGGGACGGGCCGGCCCCGTCGCGGGCCACAATGTCGGCCTCCGGAAATGCTTGTCAAGTTTGCCGGGCCCGGCGCGGCCGCCTCACGGCCCGGCGGGTTCGACATTGATCTTGCGCAGCGCTTCGGCCAGCGCCGCCGCGCCGGCTTCGGGATTGCCGCTGTCGCATTGCGCCACGCCGTCGCGATGCAGCGCCTGTGCGGCCTTGGCCTGCGGAAAACTCGCGCGGAACTTGAAGGCGAACTGGAACTGGAGATCGCGCTGCGTGCAAAGGGCCGTCGCCTTGTCTGTCGTTGCCTCGTCCGCCGGCGCCGGCAGCGCCGCAAGGCCGGTCGCTGCTGCGGCGGCAAGAACGGTCATGATCGCTCGCATGGGGGTCTCCCCGGTCTGCAGGGTGGATTGCCCGCCGGGGCGCACGGGGCGGCCGAGCCGCCGCCCCATGCGCTCAGCAGTGGCGAAAACTCAGGCGGCCGGTTCGACCAGCAGTGTGCGCAGCGCTTCGCGGAACTGCGCCGCGCCCGCCTCTGTGTCGCCGGTGCGGCATTCGGCCCGCGCCGCAGCGCGAATCTCGCGCGCATCCTCGGTATAGGGCAGGCCGTCCTTGAAGCGCGCCACGAAGTTGAATTGCTGGTCGAGCCGCGCACAGGTGGCATTGTCGAGGTCGCCCGGCGCCGGCTGGGCCTGGGCGGCCGGTGCGAAAGCCAGGGCGGCGACGATCGCAAGCGCCGCCGCAAGCCCGGCAATGGCGGGATCGGGAACGGATTTGCGCATGATTTCCTCCTCTTCTTCGCGGTGGCTGCGCGGACGCAGCGGGCATCCGCGCCTGGCACCGAGATGGAAATGAAAAATGGCGAAAATCTGGCGGCGAAATCCGGAAATCTGAAAACTTCGTAATGATTTAGCTGCCATGGGATGATGTGATAAGCCTTGCCCGTTTCCCGCCGGGAAGTTTGCTGCCAAGCCGAACGAGGAGCCGCCCCATGGGCCGCACGATGCCGAGCCTGCTGGAAATCGCCGATCCGGAGCGTATCCGCGGCGATCTCGACGCGGTCGCCGCCCGCATCGGCATCGACGGCGTGGCGCAGCAGCGCGCCGTTGTCGAGTTGCTGAAGACGGTACTGGCATCCGGCCGCGCCAAGGCGCGCGAACGGCTGGAGCAGGGCGCCCATCGCGGCCGCGCCTGCGCCGAAAGCCTCTCCTATCTGCAGGACCGGATCATCGAGGAGCTCTATCGCTTCGCGACCACCCATGTCTTCACGGCCTCGAACCCGAGCGAAGCCGAGCGCATCGCCATTGCCGCGGTCGGCGGTTATGGCCGCGGCACGCTGGCGCCGGGCTCCGATGTCGACCTGCTGTTCCTGCTGCCCTACAAGCAGACCCCCTGGGGCGAGAGCGTGGTCGAATACATGCTCTATGTGCTCTGGGATCTGGGCCTCAAGGTCGGCCACGCGACGCGCTCGGTCGACGATTGCCTGCGTCTGGCCCGCGCCGATTTCACCATCCGCACCGCGCTGCTGGAGGCCCGCTACATCTATGGCGACCGCGCCCTTTACGACGACCTCGAAAAGCGTTTCGATGCCGAAGTGGTCAAGGGCACGGCCAATGAATTCGTCGAGGCGAAACTGGCCGAGCGCGACCAGCGCCACACGCGTGCCGGCGAAAGCCGCTATCTGGTCGAACCCAATGTCAAGGAAGGCAAGGGGGGCTTGCGCGATCTCAACACGCTGTTCTGGATCGCCAAATATGTCTACCGCGTCAAGCAGCCTTCCGATCTGGTCAAGGAAGGCGTCTTCACCAGGGAGGAATACCAGACCTTCCGCAAGGCCGAGAATTTTCTCTGGGCGGTGCGCTGCGAGCTGCACTTCCTGACCGGCCGCGCCGAGGAGCGCATCACCTTCGACCTGCAATCCGAGATGGCCCGCCGCCTCGGCTACCACACCCATCGCGGCCTGAAGGCGGTCGAACGCTTCATGAAGCACTATTTCCTGATCGCCAAGGATGTCGGCGATCTGACGCGCATCTTCTGTGCCGTGCTCGAGGAAGAGGAAAAGAAGAAGCGGCCCTCGATCGGCCGCTTCATGCAGGCCCTGCGCCGCAAGAAGGTCATTCGCGGCTTCACGGTCGAGGCCGGCCGCCTCGCGGTCACGCGGGAAAACTTCTTCGAGAAGGACCCGGTCAACATCATCCGCCTCTTCCACGTCGCCGACCAGCACGGACTCGACATTCACCCCGATGCGCTGAAGCTGCTGACGCGCTCGCTGAAGCTGGTCGATGCGGGCCTGCGCAAGAGCGAGGAGGCCAACCGCCTCTTCCTCGAGATCCTGACCTCGCGCAAGGACCCGGAAGGCACGCTGCGCCTGATGAACGAGGCCGGCGTGCTCGGCCGCTTCGTGCCCGATTTCGGCCGCATCGTCGCGCTGATGCAGTTCAACATGTATCACCACTACACCGCCGACGAGCATCTGCTGCGCGCCATCGGCATCCTGTCGGAAGTCGAACGCGGCGTGAATGCCGAGGAATATCCCAAGGCCCATGAGCTGATGGGCAAGATCAAGGGCCGCCACGTCGTCTACATGGCGGTCTTCCTGCACGACATCGCCAAGGGCCGCGACGAGGACCATTCCGATGCCGGCGCCGCCATCGCCCGCCGTCTCTGCCCGCGTCTCGGCATGGGCCCCGGCGACACGGAATCGGTCGCCTGGCTGGTGAAGAACCATCTCGTGATGTCCGATGTCGCCCAGCGCCGCGACATCGCCGATCCGCGCACCGTGCGCGATTTCGCCGATCTGGTGCAGAGCCCCGAACGTCTGAAGATGCTCTTTGTGCTGACGGTTGTCGACATCAAGGCGGTTGGCCCGGGCGTCTGGAACGGCTGGAAGGCGCAGCTCCTGCGCCAGCTCTATTTCGAGACCGAGGCCGTGCTGCAGGGCGGCAACAGCGCGCTGAACCGCCAGCAGCGCATCGCCGAAGCCAAGGCAGCGCTCGGCCATCGCCTCGCCGACTGGTCGAAGGCCGCGCGCGAACGCTATTTCACCCGCCATGCGGGCGGCTACTGGCTTTCGCTCGATGTCGAGACGCTGGAACGCCATGCCCGCCTGATCGAGGGCGCGAAGGACGCGCCGCTGACCATCGCCGCCGATCCCGAGCCCGACCGCGACGTGACGCAACTGACGCTCTACACCCAGGACCATCCGGGTCTCTTCGCGCGCTTCGCCGGCGCCTGTGCGGTGCTGGGCATGAACATCGTCGATGCCAAGATCTTCACCACCCGCGACGGCATGGCCCTCGACATGCTCTGGGTCCAGGACGCGGCTGGCGGCGCCATCGCCGAACCGCGCCGCCTGCAACGCCTGGAGGAAACCATCCGCAAGGTGCTGGCCGGCGAGATCCTGCCGCCCGACGCGATCGAGAGCCGCAGCCGCCGCGAACGCCGCGCCGAGGCCTTCTCGGTCGCGCCCCAGGTCTTCATCGACAATGACGCCTCCGACCACTACACGGTGATCGAGGTCAACGGTCTCGACCGGCCGGGCCTGGTCCATGCGCTGACCCGCGCGCTCTTTCATCTCGGCCTCACCATCGGCTCGGCCCATATCGCGACCTATGGCGAACGCGCGGTCGACGTCTTCTATGTCAAGGACGTGATCGGCCACAAGGTGACCAACGCCAACAAGAAGAAGGCGGTCGAGCGCCACCTGCTCGAAGCGCTGACCGACCCGATGAAAAAGGCAAGACCCGCCAAACGCGCCAAACGCGACGAAATGGCGGCGGCGGAATAAGGGATGGTCCTGTCCCAAACGCGTCTTTGCCGGGCTTGACCCGGCAATCCGGAAGCCGCGGCACGCGGCGTCTTCCTTCGCAAAGACTCTTCGCTCTGTCCTTTTCCGGCGCGCCCGTCTCACACGGACAATCAAGCACGTCTTTCCGCCGCCTCGCCATCGGCGAGCCGTGCCCGCGCAATCTCGGCGAGCTCGAAATCCTCAAGCCGCTTCATCATCACTTCGTAGTCTTCGGCAGGGACGCAATAGAACGCCGGTCTGTTGTGGTTGAGAATCACGACCGGGCCGCCTGCTTCCCTGATGGGACGGGCCGGATTGGCTCTGAGTTCGCCGATGGTGGCGGCGCAGTCGGTATAGATCCGGTGGCTCATGGTCATGTCTTCCGGCGTTGCTGAACGAAGCAGGAATAGTAGCTTTTCACGATTTTCCGAGGCCATGATTGCGGAAGCCCTTTCCCCGGTCGCCATTTCCCGCGAACAAGGCTAGAGATTCTCATCAACCCCAACCGGCGAGCTGCCGCCTCCCATGACCCAGAACCCGGCCCCGAAACCCGCCAGCATCGCCCGTTCCGCCGCCACCATCGGCGGCACCACCATGGCAAGCCGTCTCCTGGGCTTCCTGCGCGACGTGATGATGGCGGCGGCGCTGGGCACCGGCCCGATCGCCGACGCCTTCTTCGTCGCCTTCCGCTTTCCCAACATGTTCCGTTCGATCTTTGCCGAGGGCGCCTTCAACGCGGCCTTCGTGCCGCTCTTTGCCAAGCGCCTCGAAGGCGAGGGCAGGGCGGCGGCGCGCCGCTTCGCCGAGGATGCGATGTCGGTGCTGCTTGTCGGGCTGCTGCTGCTGACCGTTGCGGCCGAACTCGCCATGCCCTGGATCATGCGCGCCTTCGCGCCGGGCTTCACCGCGGACCCGCAGAAATTCGACTGGGCGGTGCAGTTCACCCGCATCGCCTTTCCCTATCTGCTGTTCATTTCGCTGACCGCCCTGCAATCGGCGATCCTGAATTCGCTCGGGCGCTTCTTTCCCGGCGCCGCCGCCCCGGTGATGCTCAACGTGACGCTGATCCTGGCGATCCTCTTTCTGATCCCGTTGACGGACAATCCGGGCGTCGCGCTGTCCTGGGGCGTCGCGGCGGCGGGCGTCGTGCAGTTCCTCTGGCTGGCCGTCTCGCTCTGGCGCGCCGGCTTCGTGCTGCGCCTGCGCCTGCCGAAACTGACGCCCGATGTGCGCCGCCTCTTCCGCCTCGGCGTGCCGGGTGTCGTCGCCGGCGGCATCACGCAAGTCAACCTGACCATCGGCACCATCATCGCCTCGCTGCAGGCCGGCGCCGTCTCCTGGCTTTACTATGCCGACCGCATCTACCAGCTGCCGCTGGCCGTCATCGGCATCGCCATCGGCGTCGTGCTGCTGCCCGATCTCTCGCGCCGCTTGCGCGCCGGCGACGGGCCGGGCGTCATGGCCGCGCAGAACCGCGCCATCGAATTCGGCATGCTGCTGACCGTGCCGGCCGCCATCGGCATCGGCGTGCTGGCCTTCGAGATCATCCGCATCCTCTTCGAGCGCGGCGCCTTCACCGCCGCCGACACGCAGGCGACCGCGCTCGCCCTGATCGTCTATGCGGCGGGCCTGCCGGCCTTCGTGCTGATCAAGATATTCCAGCCCGCCTATTTCGCCCGCGAGGACACGAAGACGCCCTTGCGCTTCGCCGCCATCTCGATCGTCGTCAACATCGTGACGAGTATTATCCTCTTCCAGTTCATCGGCTATGTCGGCATCGCGGTCGGCACGGTGCTGGCCGCCTGGGTGAATGTCGGCCAGCTGGTGCTGCGGCTCTGGCAACGCGGCGACTTCGCCGCCGATGCGCAGCTTGCCCGCACCCTGCCCCTCGTCGTCCTCGCCGCCATCGGCATGGGCGCGGCGCTCTGGTTCGGCCTGCAGGCACTGGCGTCCTTCCTCGCCCTGCCGCTGCCGGGCGCGCTCGCAACCCTCCTTGGACTGATTGTCGGCGGCATGCTGGTCTATTTCTTCCTCTGCCAGGTGACCGGCGCCGCACGCCTCTCCGACCTGCGCCGTGCGCTGCGCCGCTAGGCATCCGCTCTTGACATCGCGCCGCTGCCACATCGTGATAGCCACCGGGTGTGCGGCCGGCAGCCGGGGAGGGGTGTGTGGGAGCACTTGAGCGGGTCCGGGTCTATTTTCGTGCCGAGCGCTGGCAGCTCGATCGTCTTTTCGACCTTGGCTTTCAGGCCTGGCTGGTCCATATCGGCGTCGTCGCAGCGACGGTGGTTGTGCTGATCCGGGTTCATCCCGATGCCGCCTGGCCGCTCATCTGGGGCGGTGCGATGGTCCTGCTGTCCCTCTCGCTTTCGCTGCTGGCGCGTTTCTATGTGCGCCGTCCGCCGGCGGACGACGATGCGGCGCGGCGTTTCGGCGTCGCGCACACAAGCCTCACTTTCCTTGTCGGCATGGCTTGGGGTCTCGGTGCCTTCGGCGCGGCGACGGGCGATTTCGAAAGCCTGCTGATCTATTCTCTGGCGCTTGGCGGTACGGCGCTGGGCGCGGTTTCCTCGCAGCATGTGCTGCCGCGCTCCTGCTTCGTCAGCCTCTGGACCTCGGTGCCCTTGCTGGGCGCCGCGCATCTCTTCCACGACCCGGCCTATTTCGGTGTCGTCGTCATGGCGATGGTGCTGCTCTACGCCGCCATCCTCTCGATCCTCGCCGTTCGCATGTTGCGCTTCATGCGCATGAACGTCACCCTCACCCGTTCGCTTGATGCGCGCCTCGCCGAACTGACGCAGATGGCGAATGAACTTGAACAGGCCCGCGCCGAGGCCGTCGAGGCCAATCTCTCGAAGTCGCGTTTTCTCGCCCATGCGAGCCACGACCTGCGCCAGCCGATCCACGCCATCGGACTCTTTGCCGCTTGCCTGCGCGATCTCGATCTCGGGCCCGAGGCGGCACAGCTTGTCGGCAGCGTCGACGGTGCGGCCCGTTCGGTCAGCGGTCTCCTGGGCTCGCTGCTCGACATATCGCGTCTCGATGTCGGCGGGATCGTGCCCCAGCCCGAGCCGGTTGCGCTCGGCGAGTTGCTCCGGGGCATCGTGCGGCAGAACGCCGAGCTTGCGGCGGAAAGCGGCTGCGAGGTGCGCGTCGTTTCCTCGTCGCACTGGGTCGAGGCCGATCCGGCGCTGCTTTCCTCCATGGTGCAGAACCTTCTGTCGAACGCGCTCAAATATGCGCCGGGCGCGCGCGTCGTGCTCGGCATCCGCCGCGCCGGCGAAACCCTGGCGGTCGAAATTGCCGACACAGGCCCCGGCATTCCCGAAGCCGACCTCGCCCGCATCTTCGACGAGTTCTACCGTGCCGGCACCCCGGCCGTTCGCGCCTCGGAGGGTCTCGGTCTCGGCCTTGCGATCGTGCGCCGCCTCGGCGCCTTGATGAGCCTCGACGTGTCGATCGCCTCCGTGCCCGGCCGCGGCACGCGGTTGCGCATTTCGGGCCTGCGCCCGGTCGCGCCGGTCGCCGCCACCGTTTCGCGCGCGCGCCGCCAGCATCCGCTGACCGGCCTCACCGTCTGCCTGATCGACGACGACGCCGCCGTGCTCTCCGCCAGCACCATGCTGCTGCGCCGCTGGGGCTGCGAGGTCGCGGCCTTTTCGCACCCGCCCGCAAGCCCGCTCGGCTGCGACGCCATCGTTTCGGATTTCGATCTCGGTCCGGCCGGCGACGGCCTCGATGCGATTGCATCCGTTCGCGCACTTGAAGGCTGGGAGGTGCCGGCGGTCATTCTGTCCGGCCGCTCCGAGCCGGAAACATTGACGCGCCTTGCGCAGGCCGGCGTGCCGCTGTTGCGCAAGCCCGTGCATCCGGCGGAGCTGCGCGCGATGCTGACCGGTCTTGCGCTCGGCGCCGGCGGCGTGGCCTTGGACGAAACCGCGTTCTAGCTGCCGGCTTCAGAGCAGTCTGTCGGCCACCGCCGCCGCCGCCGCGCGGCTGCCGACGCCGAGTGTCCGGAGCAGCGCCGACACATGCATCCGTGCCGTCACCGGCGAGATGCCGAGCTGCCGCCCGATCTCCTTGTTGGTCATGCCGGTGGCGACGAGCTTCAGCACCTCGCGCTGGCGCGGCGAAAGCTGCACGTCGTCGCCGGGCGCCGAAGCCCGTTCCGGCGCCGAGGGCAGATCGGGCGCCGCCGTTCGCACCACGATCTCGCCGTCGCGGATCGCCGACAGCGCCACGGCGATTTCGTCGGGCGGGATCGACTTGCCGACAAAGCCGTCGGCGCCGGCCGCCATCGCGAGATCGACCGTCTCGGCATCGTCCGCCATCGAAACAACGGCGAGCGTCGCGCGGGGGAACCGCCGCCGCAGCGTCGCGATCGAACTCTCGGCGGCAAAGCCCGGAAAGACCAGGTCGAGCACGAACATCTCGGGCGCCGCGCCGCTCTCCGCCAGGGCCAGCACCTCCTCGAAAGTGCCGGCCTCCTCGATCGTCGCGCCGGGCGAAATGCGCGCCAGGATATGCCGCATCCCCATCCGGAACACCGGATGGTCGTCGGCCACGATGATGCGTTCTGCGGTCAAGCGCGTCTGCCCCCTGATGCCACCTTCGGACGATCCTATCCATGGCCGTGGTTAATGGCACCTGTACATCTGTACATCTGTCGCGCGCCCCGCCGCCCCCCGAAAATCGGCTCGACTCCGTGTCCGCACGAAGAGGGGGACCCATGTTCGCGCGCAACCGTACGGCCGCCCGCCGCAAGGCGGCCTTGTTGGCCGGCACCGCCCTTTGCGCCCTGTCGGTCGTGGATGCCGCCCATGCCCAATCCTTCTGGAGTGGTGGCGCGGGCGACTGGTTCGACCCCGGCAACTGGACGGCGGGCGTCCCCGATGCCGGCGACACCGCCATCGTCAACAATGGCGGCACCGCACAGATCGGCGCGGCGGGCGCCGTCTCCGGCATCGGTTCGGCCGGCGAAACGGCGGGCAACAGCGGCGCCGTCGCGATCGACGGCGCGGGCTCCACCTGGACCATCGGCAACACGCTCTATGTCGGCAACTCCGGCACCGGCACGCTCGACGTCACCGATGGCGGCGCGGTCTCCAACCACAATGGCGCCCTCGGCAACACCGCGACCGGCAGCGGCACGGCAACGATCGACGGCGTGGGCTCGACATGGACGAACGGCGGCCAGCTCACGATAGGCGGCGCTGGCGAAGGCACGCTCGAAATCTCCGGTGGCGGCGCGGTCTCGAACACCGCGGGCACGATCGGCAGCAATGCTGGCGGCATCGGCGAAGTCACGGTCGATGGCGCGGACTCGCAGTGGACCAATAGCGGGGATCTCGTCGTCGGTTCGTCTGGCACGGCCGGATTGAACATCACGGGCGGAGGAACGGTTTCCAATGCAAGCGGCTATGTTGGAGACCTCGCCGCAGGTGAAGGAACCGTCGCGGTCGGCGGTTCGGGATCGTCCTGGATCAATAGCGGGCATAGCCTGGTTATCGGATGGTTCGGGACGGCGACACTCGACATTTCGGATGGCGGATCGGTTTCGGGTACGGCCGGATATATCGGCAGACAAGGCGGCAGCACTGGCAGCGCCACGGTCGATGGCGCGAATTCGATCTGGACCAACAGCGGCGAACTCTATATCGGCGACCGCGGCTCCGGCGCGCTCGACATCCTCGACGGCGGCGTGGTCTCGAATACCAATGGCTATATCGCCAATCAGGCGGGAAGCTCCGGCGACGTCGCGGTCGATGGCGCGGGCTCGGAATGGAACCTGAGCGGCAATCTGGCCGTCGGCAATTCCGGCGATGCGACGCTCGCCATTTCGGGCGGCGGCGCGGTCTCGAATGTCGACGCGCTGGTCGGCTATTTCGCGGCCGGCAGCAGCGCGGTCACGGTCGATGGTGCGGGCGCGATCTGGAGCAATTCCGGCGAACTCACCATCGGCGTCTGGGGCGGCGCCACGCTCGACATCGCCGATGGCGGCGCGGTCTCGAACACCACCGGCTATATCGGCCGCCACGCGACCGGCGACGGCGAAGTCACGGTCTCGGGCGCGGGATCGACCTGGACCAGCTCAAGCACCCTCTATGTCGGCGATTCCGGCACCGGCACGTTGACGCTTGCCGCGGGCGGCGCGGTCGAGGCAGGCACCGTCACCATCGCCAGCAACGCCTCCTCCACCGGCACGCTGAACATCGGTGCGGCGGCGGGTGATGCGGCGGCAGGCGCGGGCACGCTCGACGCGGCCTCCCTCGCCTTCGGCGCGGGCACGGGCACACTGGTCTTCAACCACACCGGCACCGATTACCTCTTCGGCGCCGCCATTTCCGGCGCCGGCGAAGTGCGGGTCGAAAGCGGCGAGACGATCCTCACCGCCGCCGCCACGCATACCGGCGGCACGGCGATCTCGGGCGGCACGCTGCAACTCGGCAATGGCGGCACCGCGGGCGCGCTCGCGGGCGACCTGGTCAATGACGGCACCTTCGCCATCGACCGTTCCAATGCCTACACTTATGCCGGCGTGATGTCCGGGTCGGGCGACTTCCGCCAGACGGGCACAGGCGCGACGACGCTCACCGGCGACAGTTCGGCTTTCGCCGGCTCGATCTTCGTCGAGGCCGGCATGCTGATCGTCAACGGCATTCTCGGCGGCACGCTGAACGTCACCGGTGCCCTGCTCGGCGGTTCCGGCACGGTCGGTGCGACGACGCTCGGCGCCGGCGCCACCGTCGCGCCTGGCAATTCCATCGGTACACTGAACGTCTCCGGCGACTTCGCCTTCGACGCGCTCTCGATCTATGAAGTCGAGGTGAATGACGGCGGCGACACGTCCGGCGTCAACAACGACTTCATCGACATCGGCGGCTCGCTGACGATCGACAGCGGTGCTTCCGTCTGGGTTACGCCCCGGAACGGTACCGATGACGGCTCGACCTACACGCCCGGTCTCGTCTACGCCATCATCGAGGCAAATGGCGGCATCACGGGCACTTTCGGCTCGGTCGGCACCGACATGGCCTTTCTGAGCCCGGAACTCTCTTACGACGTCAACACCGTCTATCTGAGCCTGCTTCATGCCGCCGATTTCGAGGATGTCGCGCAGACCCCGAACCAGAAGGGCGTCGCCCAGGCGCTGCAGATGCTGGGTGCCGGCAATCTGCTCTACGACGTCATCCTGGGCATGACGGATACGCAGGCCCGCGCGGCCTTCCGGGCGCTGTCGGGTGAGTCCCACGCCAATTCGCCGGCGACCGCCTTTCTCGGCGCGCAGCAGATCAGGCAGCAGATTCTTGCGCGGCTTGCCAATCTCTTCGGCGGCAACTTCGGTTCAGGCGGCACCGGCGGCGTGGTGCTGGCCGGTGCGCCGGCTGCGGGCGATGCGGTTCCCGGTGCCGCGTCCGTCTGGGGTCAGCTCTTCGGGTCGTGGGGCCGGACCGATGGCAATGTCAACAACGCCGCGCTCGCCCGCAACAGTTACGGATTCGTCGGCGGCATCGACCGCGAGATCGGCGATGGTCTTCAGGCAGGCGTCGCTTTCGGTTACAGCCGCGGCTCCTACGACGTGCGCGGCCTCGCATCCTCGGGCGACAGCGACAATTTTCACATCGCCGGTTATGCCGGCAGGCAATTTGGACAGGCGCATGTCAAAGGCGCGCTGTCCTACAGCTACGGCCACACCGAAGCGCAACGAAACGTCGTGGTGGGTGGCGTCACGAGCGATCTGTCCGCCAGCTATGGCGCGCATACCTTCCAGGCATCGATCGACGCGGGGTACGATCTCGATCTCGGCCCCGTCGTACTGACGCCGTTTGCCGGTCTCGCCGCCATCCATGTCGAAACCGAAGGCTTCACCGAGACCGGCGGTCCCGCCGCGCTGACCTTCGCCGCGCAGGGCAACACCACCGGCGTCTCGACCCTCGGCCTGCGGGCCCGCCGCCAGGCCGGCAGCGTCGGCATGACAGGGTCGCTCGCCTGGCGCCATGCCTTCGGCGATGTCGAACCCGCCTCGCGCGCCGCCTTCGCCTCGGCGCCTGCCAACCCCTTCACCGTGCGCGGCGCGCCGATCGCGGAGAACACGCTGGCCCTCGAAACCGCTGTCGACCTCAGACTGGCCGATCGCACAACCCTCACCTTCGGCTATGCCGGCGAATACGCGTCTGATGCCCGCGACCACGGGCTCAGGGCGGAACTCCGTTTCGAGTTCTGAGAAGCGATAGCCGGCCTGACGCCCCGCTGTCACCCGGCGTCGGAGGTCGCGTCCCCCGGCATCCCGGCCGCGATCGTTTCGCCGATGACGCGGCGCAGCCAGGCATGTCCCGGATCGGCTTCGTCGCTGATATGCCACGACATGCTGAGCGAGACGCGCGGCATGTCATAGGGCATGGGGAAGATGTCGAGGCCGAGCTTCTCCTGCATCGACATGGCCATCATGCGCGGCACGATCGAGATCAGATCGGACGCCGCCACCAGCGTCAGCACCGACCACAATTTGGAAACCTCGACGACGGTCCGCCGCTGGCATCCCTGCGAAACCAGGATTTCCTCGATCCCGGACTTGGCCCGCAGCGAGGGGATCAGCACGACATGGCCCAGCCGGTCGAAATCCGACCGTTCCAGTGTCGCGCCGATTTCGGGATGGCCGTGCCGCGCGATGCAGACGAATTCGATGGTGCCGAACTGGGCGCTGCATATTTGCGGATGTTCGGCGACATAAAGCGGAAAGGCGAGATCGATGCGCCGGTTGTTGAGTTCGTCCATCGCATCGAGGCCGTAGATCGGCAGCAGCTCCAGCGAGGCACCCGGCGCCTCGCGCATCAGCCTGGCGATCAGCGGCGGCATCAGCACCGGCTCCAGCGGGTCGTGCATCACGATGCGGAATTTGCGTTGGAGCGAGGCCGGGTCGAAGCGCACCCCCTCGACCGCCACCCGGATCGCATCCAGCGCCTCGCGCACCGGCCCGATCAGCTGTTCGGCCCGTGTCGTCGCCGCGAGCCCGCTGCCCGAGCGCACGAACAGCGGATCGCCCAGATGTTCGCGCAGCCGCTTCAGCGCATGGCTGGTCGCCGGCTGGCTGAGCCCCAGATGCTCGGCCGCGCGGCTGATATTGCGTGCTGCATAGACCGCGTCGAAGACCCGAAGCAGATTGAGGTCGAGATTGCGTATATTCATGTCGCGAATAGCTTCCATGATGAATATGAAGTTCGCAATAGGAAGGCGGCCACTTAGCGTCCAGCCCGTGATTTGGTGCGCGCGCTGGAAATCCGGCGCGACGGAGCTTGGGGGGGCGCCGCATGTCGTCGAAAACCGTCTGCACACGGCCACGCCGCCGATCGCGCCGGGCCGCTGTCGCGCTGGCCTCCCTGCCGATGCTGTGGTCGGCAGCGCCCGCCGCCGCCGCCGATTGGGATGTGCCCGGTCCGGCCGACTGGTTTGTCGGCGGTAACTGGGATCCCGTGGGCGTGCCGGGCGCCGGCGACACCGTCAATATCGACAATGCCGGAACCGCGACGATCGCCGCGCCGGGCGCGGTATCGAACGAAGCTGAAATCGGCCTGACCGTCGGCAATAGCGGCGCCCTCGCCGTCAGCGGTGCGGGCACCTGGACCAATGGCAGCATCATCCATATCGGCAATGCCGGCACCGGCGCGCTGACCGTCGATGCCGGCGCCACCGTCAATTCCTTCTCGACCCGTCTCGGACAGGCCGCCACCGGCATCGGCACCCTCACCGTCGATGGCACCGGCGCAACGCTCGCCAACACCGGCGATCTGATTGCCGGCGTCTTCGGCCATGGCACGGTCGATATTCTCGATGGTGGTTCGGCGAGTGGCGGCATTGCTTATCTCGGTCTCGTGGCCGGCAGCACCGGCATCGTCAACATCGATGGCGCGGGCTCGAGCTGGACGGGCGTGAATTTCATCTATGTCGGCGAGGAGGGCGACGGCGCGCTCACCATCGCCGATGGCGGCACGGCCGGCAATTCCAGCGGCTTCATCGCCTTCGGCCCCGGCAGCACCGGCGCCGCGACCGTCGATGGCGCCGGCTCGCTCTGGACGAACAATGGCGACCTCCATGTCGGCCGCAGCGGCATCGGCACGCTCGATGTCACGGCGGGCGGCGTCGTCACCAGCACCGGCGGCAGCATCGGCACCTTTGCGGCCGGGGCCGGCACCGCCACGGTCGCGGGCGCGGGTTCCGCATGGACCCTCGGCGGCAATCTCGCGGTCGGTCAGGCCGGATCGGGTGAGTTGACCGTCGCCGATGGCGCAACGGTCACGGTCGATGGCGGTGCCGGCACGGTGACGGTTGCCGGCGCCGGCGGGTCGACCGGCACGCTCAATATCGGTGCCGCCTCGGGCGCTGCGGCGGCGGCCGCCGGCACGCTCGATGCCGCCTCCATCGTCTTCGGCGCCGGTACCGGCGAACTCGTGTTCAATCACACCGGCCTCGGCCTCGCTTTCGGCACCGGCATTTCCGGCGCCGGCGCCGTCACGGTCGAGAACGGCGTCACCGTGTTGACCGCGTCGGCCGGCCACACCGGCGGCACGACAATCTCGGGCGGCACGCTGCAGGCCGGCAATGGCGGCACCACGGGCGCGCTTTCAGGCGATCTCCTCAACAACGGCATCTTCGCAATCGACCGTTCGAACGACCACACCTACAGCGGCGTGATGACGGGCAATGGCGATTTCAACCATCTCGGCACCGGCACGACGACTTTCACCGGCAACAGCATCGCCTTTGCCGGCGCCACTTCGGTTGATGCCGGAACGCTGATTGTCAACGGCCAGCTCGGCGGCGCGTTGAGCGTTGGCAATGCGCGGCTTGGCGGTTCGGGCACGGTCGGCCAGACCGTGCTCGGCAATGGCGCCACCATCGCGCCCGGCAATTCGATCGGCACACTGAGCGTTGTCGGCAATCTCGATTTTGCCGCCGGCGCGACCTACGAAGTCGAGGTCGATGATGGCGGCAACACGCCCGGCGTCAACAATGATCGGATCCACGCAACCGGCATCGCCACCATCGACAGCGCCGCCATGGTGACGGTGCGGCCCGAAAACGGCACCGATGACGGATCGACCTACACGCCCGGCACCGTCTACACGATCCTGACCGCCGATGGCGGCGTCGCCGGCACCTTCGGCGGCGTCACCGACAGCTTTGCCTTTCTGGATGCCGCGCTCTCCTATGACGCGCTGAACGTCTATCTGACGCTCCTCTCCTCGGCGGCCTTCCAGGATGCGGCGCGCACACCGAACCAGTTCAACACGGCCGGCGCGGCTGATGCCCTCGGCGCGGGCAATCCGCTCTATGACGCGATCGTGCCGATGACCGAAGCCGATGCGCGTGCCGCTTTCGATGCGCTCTCGGGCGAGGTCCATGCGACGGCGCGGCTCAACGCCTTCCATGTCATGCGCCAGATTCGCGAAGCGGTCCTGATGCGGCTGCGTTCGGCGCTGCCGGGCAAAGCGTCTGGCGCAGCGACGGCCAGCGCCATTGCGCCGCTCGGCATCGGCGTCTGGGCTCATGTCTTCGGTGCCTGGGGCTCGGCCGACAGCGACGGCAATCATGCCGCGGTCGATCGCGACGGGGCGGGTTTCATTGCCGGCATCGACCGCGAATTCGGCGCCGCAAGCCGCGCCGGCATCGCGCTCGGCTACAGCCGTTCGGGTTTCGATGTCGATGCGCGTATGTCGTCGGGCGACAGCGAGAATTTCCACATCGCCGGCTATGCCGGCACGAAGCGCGGCGCGCTCGCGCTGAAGGGCGTCGTCGCCTGGAGCCATGGCGCGGTCGAGACCGGGCGCACCGCAACCGTCGGTGGACTGACGAACCGGCTGACGGCGGATTACGACGCATCGCTTTTCGAGGCCGCCATTGAGGCCGGCCTCGCTCTCGATGCCGGTCCCGTCATGCTGACGCCCTTTGCCGGCCTCGCCGTCATCCATGCCGCGACCGACGGCTTCACCGAAACCGGCGGCGCTGCCGCACTGACGGTTGCCGGCGCCAGCGACACCGTCGGCGTCTCGACGCTCGGCCTGCGCGCGCGGCGCGAAGCGGGTCATCTCGGGCTTTCGGGTTCGCTCGCCTGGCGCCACGCCTTCGGCGACATCGATACCGCCTCGCGCATGGCCTTCGCTTCGGCGCCGGCCACCACCTTCGCGGTCCGGGGTGTGCCGATCGCCAGAAACGCGCTGGCCCTCGAGGCCGCCATCGACGCGAGGCTCGATGCGCAGACGACCTTCACCTTCGGCTACACCGGCGAACTCGCCTCCGACGCCCGCGACCATGGCCTGCGGGCGGAACTGCGAATCGCCTTCTGAGCAAGGCGCGGCGCGCCAGACCGGGGATTACTTTATTTAGGGCAGTCATGCTGCCCCGAAGCGGGGACAAGTCGGACTTGTCCCCGGTCTGCGCCCGGGGATAAACCCGGGGACAAATCGCTGCCCGGGCCCTTTATGACAGTTTTGTGACAGTTCCGTGACAGAGGGGGGGTTTTCTGTGAATCCCTGCTGTCTGTCGGGGGGATTGCCTTCACTTCCCGTCCGCCGCATAAACCCCCCGCGCGCCCGCTTCAGGGGTGTGCGGAGCTCACGGATTCGATTGATGGAACAGCCCCAGAACCGCGTCTTTTCAGGCGTGCAGCCCACCGGCAACCTGCATCTCGGCAATTATCTCGGCGCGATCCGCAATTTCGTGCCGCTGCAGGAAACGCATGAATGCATCTATTGCGTGGTCGACATGCATGCGATCACGGTCTGGCAGGAACCGCAGGAACTGGCCGCGAACACGCGCGAGGTTGTTGCGGCCTATATCGCATCGGGCATCGATCCGTCCACGAACATTATTTTCAACCAGTCGAAGGTCTCGGCCCATGCCGAGCTCGCCTGGGTCCTGAACTGCGTCGCCCGCATCGGCTGGCTCAACCGCATGACCCAGTTCAAGGACAAGGCCGGCAAGGATCGCGAGAAGGCGAGCGTGGGTCTTTATGCCTATCCGGTGCTGATGGCAGCGGACATTCTGGCCTATCGCGCCACCCATGTGCCGGTCGGCGAAGACCAGAAACAGCATCTGGAACTGGCCCGCGACACGGCGCAGAAATTCAACAATGATTTCGCCGCGCCCGATTTCTTCCCGCTGCCCGAACCGTTGATCATGGGTCCGGCGACGCGGGTGATGAGCTTGCGCGACGGCACGAAGAAAATGTCGAAGTCGGATCCCTCCGATCTCTCGCGCATCACCATGCGCGACAGCGCCGACGACATCGCGAAGAAGATTCGCAAGGCCCAGACCGATCCCGATCCGCTGCCCGAAACGGTCGAAGGCCTCAAGGGCCGCGCCGGCGCCGACAATCTGGTCGGCATCTATGCGGCGCTGGCCGGTCTCTCGAAGACCGAGGTGCTCGAACGCTTTCCGGGCGCGCAATTCTCGGTCTTCAAGCCGGCGCTGGCCGATCTCGCGGTCGAGAAACTGTCGCCGATCACCGATGAAATGAAGCGGCTGATGGCCGATCCGGCCTATATCGACAAGGTGCTGGCCGACGGCGCGGTGCGCGCCCGCGCCATCGCCGATCCGATCATGAACCGCGTCAAGGAGATCGTCGGTTTCATCTAGAGGCCGAACAACTTGATCCCGCGGGGCGCCGGCCCCATCTAGACTGGACCGCGCCCGCAACCCGTGCCCGACGGAGCTTTGCCCATGCCCTTCCGCGAACGCCTTGCCGCCCTGTGGGACAGGCTGCGTCACCGCTGGATGTATCGGCGCGGCGACGGCACGGCGTCGCCCGCAGCCGCGTCCGGCACAAAAGGCCCTTCGCTTGCCGGCCTCTCCGCCGCGCTCGACCGGCCCGGCATGGGCGGCATTCTGCGCCGCACGGCGGCCGCGCTCGTGGTTTTCATCCTGCTCTACTATCCGATCGGCATGATCTGGGTTCATGCGGTCGACGACGATCCGGACTTCGTGCCCGATGCCGCCGACTTCGTGCCCGAAGGCAGTGCGGCGGTCGCGATGGCCGCGGCCCTGATCGATCGCGAGGTCAATCGCCACAGCTGGGTTGCCAACGATCCCTTCTTCATGCCGGGCACGCTGCTCGACAACATGCCCAACTATCAGCAGGGCATCATGTCGGCGCTGGCGCGCTTCGGTTTCGAACTGACCGATCAGCTTGGCCGTTCGCGCGGATCCTCGGAGGCCGATCCCGATCTGCAGCGCGCCGCCGGTCTTCTGCAATATCCGGGCAATGTCTGGATCTGGAACCCGACCGTTTCGCTGGTGCCGCGCGCCAGTTCCGAGTCGCAATATCGCGACGCGCGCGCGCATCTGCTCGGCTACAACAACCGCCTTGCCCGCGGCACCGCCAATTTCGACATTCGTTCCGACAATCTGCTGGCGACCATAGACCGTTTTGCGGCCGATATCGGTTCGTCATCGGCCATGATCGACAGGCACATCGCGGAGAATGCGGGCGGCTGGATCGATACCGGCGCCGACGATGTCTTCTACACGACCAAGGGCAAGCTCTACGGCTACTACATGATCCTGAATGCGCTCGGCAGCGATTTCGCGCCGGTCATCAAGGAGCGCAATCTGCAGAAGCCCTGGGACGAGATGATCGCAACCTTCCGCAAGGCAGCACTTCTCGATCCGCTGGTGATCATGAACGGCAGACCCGACGCCCAGTTTCAGCCGAACCACCTGGCAACCCAGGGCTTCTACCTGTTGCGCGCGCGCACGCAGCTGCGCGAGATCAGCAATATCCTGCTGAAATAGGGGCTTCGTTCTGGCGCTTGCTCCGCGCCGTCGGCGGTGGCAGCATCGCGCCCATGAACGATCAGAAGACAGACCGGACCGGCAAGGCGACCACCAAGCGGCGCAAGTTTCTCGTCGTCGTCGACGGCACGCCGGAATCGGAAGTCGCCATTCATTTCGCCAGCCTGCGCGCGACGCATACCAATGGCGTCGTCACGCTGCTGGCTGTGATCGAGCCCGGCGAGGCCTCGCAGCAATGGCTCGGCGTCCAGAACATCATGCGCGAGGAAGCACGGGCCGAAGCCGAGGAACTGCTTCATCGTCTTGCCGCGCATGTCAACGAGTATGCGGGCATCGTCCCGGAACTGGTGATCCGCGAGGGCCGCCGGCTGGAGGAAGTCAAGCAGCTGATCGAGGAGGATCGCGACATCGCGATCCTGGTGCTGGCCGCCGGCACCGGCAAGGAGGGACCGGGGCCGCTGGTCACGATGGTTGCCGGAACCAGCGACAAGGCCTTTCCGATTCCGGTGACGGTCGTGCCAGGCAACCTGACCGAAGAGGCGATCCGCGCTCTGGCTTGATTCTGCGGACCGGGCAGTCCATCTATAGCCCGAGAGCGGCGATGCGCCGCAAACCCACGATCTCAACAGGGTCTTGTCATGTTTATCCAGACCGAGGCGACGCCGAATCCGGCGACCTTGAAATTTCTTCCGGGCCGCGAGGTTCTGGGCGAAGGTCGCGCTGCCGATTTCCCGACCCGCGAGGCGGCGGAACGCTCGCCGCTCGCCATGCGTCTTTTCGCGGTCGAGAATGTCGCCGGCGTCTTCTTCGGTTCGGATTTCATCACCGTCACCAAATCGGGCGGCGAGTGGCAGCATCTGAAGCCGGCATTGCTTGGCGCGATCATGGAACACTTCACCGGCGGCGCGCCGATCCTCTTTGCCTCCGCAGAGGAAAGTGCGCATGCGGATGGCAATGGCGAGAACGGCGAGATCGTCCGCGAGATCAAGGAAATTCTCGATACCCGTGTCCGCCCCGCCGTGGCGCAGGACGGTGGCGACATCACCTTTCAGGGATATGAGGACGGTATCGTGTTCCTCAACATGCAGGGCGCCTGCGCAGGCTGTCCCTCGTCCACGGTAACGCTGAAGCGTGGCGTCGAGAACATGTTGAAGCATTACATCCCCGAGATCGTCGAAGTCCGCCAGGTCTGACACCGCGCCTGACGCGTGGTCACTTCGCGGCTTCGGGGCTGGCGCGTCCCGGCGAACGCGCTATCGTGTCTGCCGCATCCCAGTCATCTCATCCGGAGGACCCACGGCCATGACCATGATCGGCGACGACGCGCTCGACACGATCTTCCGCAATGCGCGCACCCACAATGCGTGGAAGGACGAGCCCGTTTCCGACGCCAGGCTGAAAGAGCTTTACGATCTGATGAAATGGGGCCCGACCAGCGCCAATTGTTCGCCCGCCCGCATCGTCTTCGTGAAATCGAAGGAAGCGAAGGAGAAGCTCGCACCGGCACTCTCGGAAGGCAACCTGAAGAAGACCATGGCGGCGCCCGTTACCGCCATCATCGGCTATGATGTCGAGTTTTACGAACGCCTGCCCGAATTGTTTCCGCACGAGCCGAATGCGAAGACCTGGTTCAACTGGTCGGCCGAATGGGCGGAAATGACGGCCTTTCGCAATGGTTCGCTGCAAGGCGCCTATTTCATGATTGCGGCGCGTGCGCTCGGCCTCGACTGCGGGCCGATGTCGGGCTTCGACATGAAGAAGGTCGACGAGGCATTTTTCAACGGTACCACGGTCAAGTCGAATTTCCTCTGCAATCTCGGCCATGGCGATCCCTCGGCGCTCTTTCCGCGCAGCCCGCGTCTGCCCTTCGACGACGCCTGCAAGATCATCTGACCACGGAGCGCCCTTGATCGTTCTCGCATTCGACACCGCGCAAGGCGCGCTTTCGGCCGCCATCCATGACGGCGAGGGAGTACTTGCCTCGGCGTTCGAATTGCGGGCGCGCGGTCATGCCGAGGAACTCCTGCCGATGATCGAGACGGTGCTGGCCGAATCCGCGCTGGGTTTCGGCGATCTCGATGCGCTGGCCGTGACCATCGGGCCGGGCACCTTTACCGGGCTTCGCGTCGGCCTTGCGGCGGCGCGCGGGATCGCGCTGGCGCAGGGGCTGCCGCTTGTCGGCATCACGACGCTCGAGGCGGTCGCGGGCGACGTGGCCGCCGAGCCGGACGAGGCCATCGTCGCGGCTTTCGACGCGCGCCGCGGCGAAATCTATCTCCAGGCCTTCGACGCGGCACTTGTGCCCTTGACCGAACCCATGCTGGTGGCTGTTGCGGAAGCATCGCGCCACCTGCCGCCGCACCGCAAGCTGCTGCTGGTCGGAACCGGCGCCACGCTGCTCGACGAGGCGCTGCACGGCTTTGTGCGGCGCCTTGCCGATGCGCCGGCTCAACCCCGTGCCGAGACGGTGGCGTGGCTGGCTGGCCGCCGTCTCGAAGCCGAAGGGCACGAGGCGTTCCGCCGCGCCCCGGCGCCGCTCTATATCCGCGCGCCCGACGCGAAACTGCCGGGCGGCCGCGATCCGGACGCGGCAGCGTGAACGCGACCGCGATCCGCACCCTCGACGCCGGCGAAATGACCGCCGCGGCCGCGCTTCATGCGCGTTGTTTCGACGAAGCCTGGGATGAACCGGCGCTGACCCGGCTGGTTGCGGCGCCGGGCACATTCGCGCTTGGTGTTGGTGAAAACCCGCTTGCGGGTTTCGTCCTTGCCCGGATCGCGGCGGGCGAGGCGGAGATCCTGACATTGGCGGTCGATCCGGCGTCCCGCGGCCGGGGTCTCGGCCGCCGCCTGATGGAGGCTGTCGCCGCGTCAGCGCTTGCGGGCGGCGCGACGGCGCTCTTTCTCGAAGTGGCCGAGGACAATGACGCGGCGCGTGCTCTCTACGGCCGCCTCGGCTTTGATGAAGTCGGCCGGCGTCCGGCCTATTATGCGCGGCCAGATGCACGCGTGGCGGCACTCGTTCTGCGGCTCGATCTGGCCGCCGCCGCACCGTCGTAAATCCTTGATCTTTGAGGGGTCATATCGGGCGGGCGGAGCCGGCCGGTCTGCCGCACGGAGATGACAACAAGGCGCCTGTTGGCCTATGATGCTTCCAATGAGCGACAAGACAACCATGACCGCGGCCTTGCGCCCGGAAGATGTGCCCAGCGATCCCGACCGGATCGAGAATCTCTGCGTCGAGAAAGGCATGCGCATGACCGATCAGCGCCGCGTTATCGCGCGCGTGCTTTCGGTTGCGCACGACCATCCCGATGTCGAAGAGGTCTATCGGCGCGCATCCGATGTCGACAGCAAGATTTCGATTGCGACCGTCTACCGTACCGTGCGCCTCTTCGAAGAGGCCGGTATTCTGGAGCGCCACGATTTCCGGGACGGCCGCTCGCGCTACGAGCAGGTGACGGAAGATCATCACGATCATCTGATCGATCTTCAGTCGGGCGCGGTGATCGAATTCCACAATGACGAGATCGAGCGCCTGCAACAGATCATTGCGCGCGAACTTGGCTTCGAACTGGTCGATCATCGCCTCGAACTCTATGGCGTTCCGCTCAACCGCGGCCGGAAACCGGACAGCAAGGGCAACAAGGCGTAAGGCGCCGCCGTCGCTGAGCGGGCAGGGAGACGCATATGGCAACCGCTCGCGCCGCCATTCTTCTGGCAGGCTTCATTTCCTCGGCGATTCTGTTGATGCCGCTGCAATGGCTCGGGCTGAAATTCGGTCTGTCCTATGCCAGCACGCTGCCCAATCGCTATCACCGTTTTCTCTGCCGCATGATCGGCATCCGGGTGACCCGCCGCGGCGTGCCGCATCAGGGCAGTGCCTGCCTGATTGCCGCCAATCACACCTCCTGGCTCGACATTCCGGTCATCGCTTCGCTCGAGCCCTGCTCCTTTGTTGCCAAGAGCGAAGTGGCCGGTTGGCCGTTCTTCGGGACCCTGGCCCGGTTGCAGCGGACGGTATTTGTCGAGCGCGAGCGGCGCACCCGTACCGTCCATTCGCGCAACGAGATTCATGCCCGCATCGCGGCCGGCGACCGGCTGGTGCTGTTCCCGGAAGGGACCTCGTCGGACGGCAATCGCGTGCTGACCTTCAAGAGCGCGCTGATGAGCGTGGCCCAGCTGACTATCGTTAACGGCGACGAGGATCGCGAGGCCGATCTTGTCGTCCAGCCGATGTCGGTCACCTATGTGCGCCTGCATGGACTGCCGATGGGACGCTATTTCCGGCCGTTTTTTGCCTGGTACGGCGACATGGAGCTGTTCCCGCATCTCTGGGAGGCCTTTTCGCTCGGCCCCATCGAGGTGGTCGTCGAATACCACAAGCCGGTGACGATCCGCGAAATCGGCAATCGCAAGGCGCTGGCCGCCTATTGCGAGAGCTGCTGCCGGGAGGGCCAGACCCGGGCCCTGACAGGGCGTCTGGCCGAGCCCGCCGCCGACGGTGCCGCACTTGCCGCCGCGGAGGGCGCGGTCCGGCGACTTGCCGGGGCGGGCGGCTAGATGTCCCTCCCTGCCGCCGCCCATTCCATGATAGGGTTCGCCTGAGCCCGGCCGTCCGGCCGTGTGATCGAAACGAGAGAGCGTCCGAAGGAGACGAGCGCACATATTGCCCAATGACACAGTGCCACCCCGTCCTGCCGCGCCGGGTCAGGCTTCGATGACCGAAGCGCAACCCCGCGCGCCGCGCAAGAAAATCTTCGTCAAGACCTATGGCTGCCAGATGAACGTCTATGACTCGGCGCGCATGGTCGACGTCATGGCGCCTGAAGGCTATGTCGAGTCCGCCACGCCCGACGACGCCGACATCATCCTTCTGAACACCTGCCATATTCGCGAAAAGGCAGCCGAGAAGGTCTATTCGGAGCTTGGCCGCCTGCGCGCGCTGAAAAAGGAAAAATCCGATCGCGGCGAAAGCCTGCTGATCGGCGTCGCCGGCTGCGTGGCCCAGGCCGAAGGCGAAGAGATGCGGCGTCGCGCACCCATGGTCGATCTGATCGTCGGACCGCAGACCTATCATCGCCTGCCCGAATATGTCGCGCGCCTTGCCAATGGCGGACCGGCGATCGTCGAAACCGAGTTTCCCGCCGACGACAAGTTCGAAAGCCTGCCGGCCCCCGAGCGCAAGAAGACCCTGGCGCGCGGGGCAACCGCATTCCTGACCATTCAGGAGGGTTGTGACAAGTTCTGCACCTTCTGTGTCGTGCCCTATACGCGCGGTTCGGAGTTTTCCCGTCCCCTCGCCCGCATAGTCGACGAGGCGCGCGCCCTGGTCGGTGCCGGCGTTCGCGAAATCACGCTGCTCGGTCAGAATGTGAATGCCTGGCATGGTGAGGACGCGCATGGCCGTCCGGCGACCCTCGGCCGTCTCGTTCGCGCGCTTGCGGAGATCGACGGGCTGGCGCGGTTGCGTTACACGACAAGTCATCCGCGCGACATGGATGACGAATTGATCGCAGCGCATGCCGACGTACCGGCATTGATGCCCTATCTGCATCTGCCTGTGCAATCGGGCTCGGATCGCATCCTTGCGGCGATGAATCGCCGCCATACGGCGGAAGATTATTTGCGGCTGATCGACCGTATTCGCGCCGCCCGTCCCGATATCGCATTGTCGTCGGACTTCATCGTCGGCTTTCCCGGCGAGTCCGAAAGCGATTTTGAGGCAACGCTGTCGCTGGTCCGGGCGGTCGGTTATGCGCAAGCCTACAGCTTCAAGTACAGCGCCCGTCCCGGCACGCCGGCGGCAAGCGAGGAAGATCAGCTTTCCGACGAGGTGAAGAGCGAGCGTCTGCAGCGCCTTCAGGCACTTCTCGGTGAACAGCAGCTTGCCTTCAATGCATCCTGTGCGGGCCGCATCATGCCGGTGCTGTTCGACCGCCGCGGCCGGGAAGAAACGCAGCTCGTCGGGCGGAGCCCCTATCTTCAGTCGGTCCATATCGAGAACGCGCCGGCCCATCTCTTCGGGAAGCTCGTCGATGTCGAGATCGAAGAGGGCTATCGCAACAGCCTGCGCGGGCATCTCCGCGCGCACGAAACGGTCCCGGCATGACCGCAACGTCGCTGTCGCAAGGTCGATACGGTGAAAGGACAGGGTGCAGTTGAGTGCAGCGGATGGGAGCAAGACGGTGGAGAGTGCCGACAGCCTCGTGATTGCCTTCGACGACAACCGGCTGTTGACCGAACTGTTCGGCGCCAATGACCGGCATCTGGCGCGGATCGAGCAGGGTCTTGGCGTGCTGGCGACGTCGCGCGGCAACAAGCTGGTCATTACCGGTACCGCGCATGCGCGCAATCAGGCCGATCGCGTGTTCAAGGATCTCTATGCCCGTTTGAAATCGGGCGAGGAAGTCAATGCCGGCGAGGTCGACGGGGCGATCCGCATGGCAACCGCACCCGACGCGGACCTGGCGAAGCCGCAAGGCGGCACAAGCGGTCACCGCATCCAGACCAAGCGCCGCGTCATCGGGCCGCGTTCGCAGACGCAGGGTGCCTATATCGATGCGCTGATGAACCATGAACTCGTTTTCGGCATCGGCCCGGCCGGCACCGGCAAGACCTATCTCGCTGTTGCCGTCGCGGTCTCGATGCTGCTGCAGAAACGCGTCGATCGCATCATCCTGTCGCGCCCGGCCGTCGAGGCCGGCGAGCGTCTCGGCTTTTTGCCGGGCGATCTGAAAGAGAAGATCGATCCCTATCTGCGTCCGCTTTACGACGCGCTCTACGACACCCTGCCCGGCGAGCAGGCGATGAAGGGCATCGAATCCGGCGAAATCGAAGTGGCGCCGCTTGCCTTCATGCGCGGCCGCACGCTGGCCAACGCTTTCGTCATTCTCGACGAGGCCCAGAACTGTACGCCGGTCCAGATGAAGATGTTTCTGACACGGCTCGGCGAGAACAGCCGCATGGCGATTACCGGCGATCCAAGCCAGGTCGATCTGCCACTTGGTGCGAAATCGGGTCTGAGGGATGCGCTCGAGGTTCTGGACGGGGTCGAGGGCGTTGCAACCGTGCATTTCACCGATGCGGATGTGGTACGCCATCCGCTGGTGACGCGCGTCGTCAAGGCCTATAACAGCCGCGACCGCGGCCTGATCGGCGACGGGTCCAAATGACGGTGGCCAGAGCATCGGGTCATACCGGCCATGCCGTCGCGCACCCGGATTCGGGCACCGGCCTGATGATCGACATTCTGCGCGAGGCCGGTGACTGGAGCGCGACCGACGAGGAATGCGTCCGCCAGGCAGCGGCGCAGGCCTATGGCACGCTGCGGGGAAGGGCGCCGGCCGAACTCTCTGTGGTGCTGACGGACGACGCGCAGATTGCCGATCTGAACAAGGCCTGGCGGGGCAGGAGCGGACCGACCAATGTGCTCTCCTTTCCGGCCGCCGAAATGCCGGCTGCGGAAGCCGCGCTTCTGGGCGATGTCGTGCTGGCGCGCGACACGATTGTCCGTGAGGCCGAAGCTCAGGGAAAGAGCTTTGTCGATCACCTCGCGCATCTCATAATCCATGGCGTCCTGCACCTGCTCGGCCACGATCACGAAGACGAAGCAGAGGCGGAAGCCATGGAAGCGCTCGAGCGCAGAATTCTGGAAGATCTCGGTATCGCCGATCCCTACGATGCCGATCGCCTTGCCCCGTGAGCCCTGAACGACGATGACCGATACGACCGACCGACCATCCTCTTCTCCCGCCGCATCGCCGCGGACGCGTTTCGGCTGGCTGCGCGCATTGCTGGGCGCAGGCAATGGCGACAACACGCTGCGCGAAAGCCTCGAGGAGGTAATCGAGGAGCATGATGGAACGCGGCGCAGTCTGACCGATCAGGAGCGCCACATGCTGGTCAATATCCTGAGCTTCGGCCAGTTGCGCGTCGACGATGTCATGGTTCCGCGCGCCGATGTGATTGCGGTGGAGGAAAATGCATCGCTGGAGGAAGTCCTGCGTCTCTATCGCGAATCGGCGCATTCGCGCATGCCGATCTATCGCGAGACGCTGGACGATCCGATCGGCATGGTGCACATCAAGGATGTCATGGGGTGCCTGGCGCCGCTGGATGGCACGGTCGACATGCGTCCGCCATTCACGCTCAGATCGATCCGTCGTGAGGTGCTGTTTGCGCCGCCGTCGATGCCGGCGCTCGATCTTCTGGTCAAGATGCAGGCGACCCGCATCCATCTTGCTTTGGTGATCGACGAGTATGGCGGCACGGACGGTCTGGTTTCGATCGAGGATCTGGTCGAACAGATCGTTGGCGAGATCGAGGATGAACACGATACGGATGAGGGACCGGCCCTTGTGCGACGCGAAGATGGCACCATCGATGCCGACGCGCGCTGCCCGATCGAGGAACTCGAAGAGATGACGGGCCTCCGGTTGATCGAAAGCGGCGACGAGGACGATGTCGACACGCTGGGTGGGTTGGTGTCCTCGCTTCTCGGTCGCGTGCCTCTGCGCGGCGAAATGGTGCGTCATCCGGCCGGACTTGAATTCGAGGTCAAGGACGTCGATCCGCGCCGTATCAAGCGCATGCGCGTTCATCTTCTGCCCGCGGCCGGCTGCGCCGGCGAGGCGGCCCCCTCGACGACCGCGGCGAGCTGACGCGTGCGGTTCGAGAACGGTCTTTCGGCCGCCGTCTACCATGTCGAGCGGATAGCGGCCGAACTTGCCGAGCTTCGCGGCTGGCGTCGTCTCGCTGCCGCCTTTCTCGCCGGTGCGCTGAGCACGCTGTCGCTGCCGCCCTATGATTTCTTCCCGATCCTCTTCCTGACTTTTCCGGTCCTGGTCTGGCTGCTTGACGGCGTCGGCGAGCCGACGCGCTCGCGACGGCGCCGCGTGATGTGGCGCGCCGGTTTACTCGGCTGGTGGTTCGGATTCGGCTATTTCTTTCTGGGTCTCTACTGGATCGGCCACGCCTTTCTGGTTGAGGCGGACAAGTTCGCCTTTCTCCTGCCGCTCGCCGTGACGCTGCTGCCGGCGGGACTGGCACTCTTCACGGCCGCTGCCGCTGCGCTGGCGCGTCTCTTCTGGTACCGCGGCTACCGCCGCATCGCCGTTTTTGCGGTCGCATGGACGATCTTCGAGTGGTTGCGCGGCCATGTATTGACCGGCTTTCCCTGGAACCTGATCGGTCAGAGTTTCAGTGCGTCCGACGCGCTGCTGCAGGCGGGTGCCATGGTTGGCGCCTATGGACTTTCCTTCATCGCGCTGCTGATCGTGACCGCGCCCGCAACCTTCGACAGCCGCGTTCACGCGGCACGTCGCGGTTCCGGCATGGAACTGCTGGCGGCGCCGGCAATCGCCCTGGCCGGCCTTGCGCTTGTCTGGCTGGCCGGGGTTGCGCGCCTCTCGGCCGCGGACATCGCCGCGCCCGAGGCAACCGGCACATCGATCCGCATCGTTCATCCCAACACGCCGTTCGCCGACAAGTGGGACGACGAGGGACGCATCGTCGCGATCATCGGTCAGTTGCTGCGCATGTCGCGCGAGCCGACGCCGGAACGCCCGCAGGGCATCGATGGCAACACGGTCGTTGTCTGGCCGGAAAATGCCGTGCCCGTTCTGCTGGCGCGCGAACCCTATGTGCTCTCGGCGATCGGCCGTGCGCTGCCGCCCGGCGCGCAGGTCATTGTCGGCTCCAATCGCGGCGAGCCGGCGCCGGATGGTCCGGCCAATCACCTGCGCGTCTTCTACAACAGCCTCTATGTCGTCGACGCCACCGGTGCGATTGCCGCTACCTATGACAAGCATCATCTTGTGCCCTTCGGCGAATATGTGCCGTTGCGCCATCTGCTCGGCCGTCTCGGTCTGCGCCAGCTGGTGCAGTTTCAGGGCAGCTTTGATGTCGGGCCGGGGCCGGTGACGCTCGACCTGCCGGGCATGCCATCCGTCAGTCCGCTGATTTGCTACGAGGTGATCTTTCCGGGCGGCATCGTCGCGCCGGACCGCAGGCCGCAATGGTTGGTCAACATCACCAACGACGCCTGGTTCGGCGGCTCGATCGGACCGCATCAGCATTTGTCGCAGGCCCGCCTCCGCGCCGTCGAACAGGGGTTGCCGCTGGTTCGTTCGGCCAATAGCGGCATTTCGGCCCTGATCGATCCTTATGGCCGGCTGGTTGAGAGTCTGCCGCTCGACACCCAGGGCGTCATCGACGCCGCCTTGCCCGCAGCGCTGCCGCCCACGCTCTATGCCCGGCTCGGTGACGGTTTCCTGGTCCTGTTGCTGATCGCGACGGCCCTTGCCGCATCGTTCGGGCGCGCGCCGTTGAAACGCTAGCGCCTGGAGCCCCTGCTGAGACCGGGCAACGCGTTTCGCGGCCGGCACAGCGCCTTGTATTATGGCGAAATACTATAGATATGCACTTATGTGCATATCTTTTTGCGCCGGACTGTTGACCCCGCACCCGATCCTTGCAAAAACCTTGTCGCCGGATCAGCCGCACGGGCATTTCGGGCACAAAACTCATCTCAAACCCATGAGGGAGATCAAATTGGCGCGGTCGAATTTCCTGTTCACGAGCGAATCCGTTTCAGAGGGCCACCCCGACAAGGTATGCGACCGGATCTCCGACGCTGTCGTCGACCTCTATCTGGCGGGCGACCCCTTCTCGCGGGTCGCGTGTGAAACGCTGACCACGACCAACAAGATCGTGTTGGCCGGCGAAGTGCGCGGCCCGGCTTCGATCACCAAGGAGCAGATCGAGGAAACGGCGCGTCAGGCCGTGAAGGCGATCGGCTACGAACAGGCCGGCTTCCACTGGAAGAATGCCAGCGTCGACGTGCTGCTCCACGCGCAGTCGGCCGATATCGCCCAGGGCGTCGATGCAGCCGGCAACAAGGACGAAGGTGCCGGCGACCAGGGCATCATGTTCGGCTATGCCTGCACCGAAACCGATGTGCTGATGCCCGCGCCGATCATCTATTCGCATCGCATCCTGAAGCGCATGGCCGAGGATCGCCATTCGGGCAAGCGCCCCGAGTTCGAGCCCGATGCCAAAAGCCAGGTCACGCTGAAATACGAAAACGGCAAGCCGGTCGGCGTCACCTCGGTCGTCGTCTCGACACAGCACAAGGAAGGCGTCACGCAGGAAAAGCTGCGCGAACTGGTGCGCGCCTATGTCGAGGAAGTGTTGCCGGATGGCTGGTTTCCGCCGGATGAGGAATTCTATGTCAATCCCACGGGCAAGTTCGTTATCGGTGGCCCCGACGGCGATGCCGGTCTGACCGGCCGCAAGATCATCGTCGACACCTATGGCGGCGCGGCGCCCCATGGCGGCGGCGCTTTCTCCGGCAAGGATCCGACGAAGGTCGACCGCTCCGCCGCCTATGCCGCGCGCTATCTCGCGAAAAACGTTGTCGCAGCGGGCCTTTCCGAGCGTTGCACGATCCAGCTTTCCTATGCGATCGGTGTTTCGAAGCCGCTCTCGATCTATGTCGATCTGCATGGCACCGGCAAGGTCGAGGAAGAGGCGGTCGAGAAGGCGGTCGCCAAATGCATGGACCTCTCGCCGCGCGGCATTCGCGAGCATCTCGGCCTCAACAGGCCGATCTATGAACGCACGGCCGCCTATGGACATTTCGGCCGTACGCCGGATGCAGATGGCGGTTTCTCGTGGGAAAAGACCGATCTGGCCGACAAGCTGAAAGCGGAAATCCGCTGAGCCCTGCAAAGGCAGCCATGCGCGACGGCGCGGGCGACGAGCCCCGCCGTCACGTCTACGGGCGGACCAAGGGCAAGACGCTGAAGCCCCGTCAGGCGAATTTGATGGAGACCCTGTTTCCCGGGGTCTCCATTTCGCTTGGCAGCGCTGCCATCGATCCCCGAAGCCTCTTTGAAGAGGTCGATGAGGTCTGGCTCGAAGTCGGCTTCGGCGGCGGCGAACATCTCGTCCACCATGCGGTGCGTCATCCGCGCGTCGGTTTTCTGGGCTGCGAGCCCTTCATCAACGGCGTTGCCAAGCTCGTCGCCGAAATCGATGAGCGCGCGCTCGCCAATGTCCGGATACTTGCCGACGATGCACGCTTCCTGCTGGAGCGCCTGACGCCGGCATCGCTGTCGCGCGTCAGTATTCTCTATCCCGACCCCTGGCCGAAAAAGCGTCATAACAAGCGTCGCTTCGTCAACGAGGAGACGCTCGGGCTTCTGGCCACCGCCCTGCGCCACGGCGGCGAACTGCGCTTTGCGAGCGACATCCCTGATTATATTGCCTGGACGCTGGCCCATATCGCCAAATTCAACCGGCAGAACGGCGAGGCTTTCTGCTGGACCGCCGAAAAGGCCGCCGACTGGCGTACCCCTTATGAAGACTGGCCCGGCACCCGCTACGAAGCCAAGGCCATCCGCGAGGGCCGGATTCCGGCCTATCTGGCCTTCCGGCGTCTGTGACGCCGCAGCCCTTGCCCCGCAGCCTGAAAAGGGTCTATATAGGGCCCAATTAGTCAGCGATGCTCTCGAGAGTGGGCTGTCTCCGGAAACGGGGGCCCGCTTTTTTTGTTTCTTGGGGCCGCGATTTCGGAGAACGCCTTGGCGACCATCGGTCTGGACAGGAAAGCGGCGAACGAGACGGCGGATACCGTGCTCGATACGCCGCTTGTCGCGAGCCCGGGGCCGGCGCGTCGCATCTTCGAATTGCTGCGCGGACCTGCCGAGGGGATCGGCTTCGAGATCGTGCGCGTGCGTTTCGGCCTTCAGGACGGCCATACGCTGCAGATCATGGCCGAACGTCCCGACGGCACGATGTGTGTGGCCGATTGCGAGGAGCTGTCGCGCACCATCTCGGCGCTGCTCGACGTCGAGGATCCGATTCCGGGCGAATACAATCTCGAGATTTCCTCGCCCGGCATCGATCGCCCGCTGACCCGGCCCAAGGATTTCGAACGCTGGGCGGGCTTCGAAGCCAAGATCGAACTGACCGAGCCGATCGACGGGCGCAAGAGGTTTCGCGGTCTCCTTCAGGGCGTCGAGGACGGCGAGGTTCTCGTCGAATGCGAGATCGAGGGATTTTCGGAACCGCAGGTGCTCGGCCTGCCGTTCCGGCAGTTAAGCGAGGCCAAGCTCATCATGAGCGACGACCTCATCAGGGAAAGTCTCAAAAGACAGGGCCGGGCGGCATCCGCTCCCGATAGCCCCTCCGACGGAGAATAGAGAAAATGGCAACGGCAGTTAGCGCCAACCGGCTTGAACTGTTGCAGATCGCAGATGCGGTCGCGCGTGAAAAGTCGATCGACCGCGAGGTCGTCATCGAAGCGATGGCGGAGGCGATCCAGAAGGCGGCCCGCTCGCGTTACGGCGCCGAGAACGAGATCCGCGCCCGCATCAATCCGCAGACCGGCGAAATTCGCCTGGTGCGGCTGCTCGAAGTGGTGGACGCCGTCGACAACGACGCCATTCAGATCGACATCAAGTCGGCGCAGCGCCGCAATCCGGCCGCTCAGCTCGGCGATCTGATCGAGGATGAACTGCCGCCGGTCGATTTCGGCCGCATCGCCGCACAGACCGCCAAGCAGGTCATCGTGCAGAAGGTGCGCGATGCCGAACGCGAACGGCAGTATGACGAATATCGCGACCGTATCGGCGAGGTCATCAATGGCATCGTCAAGCGCGTCGAATACGGCAATGTCATCGTCGATCTCGGCCGTGGCGAAGCGATCGTTCGCCGCGACGAACTTCTGCCGCGCGAGACCTTCCGCAACGGCGACCGCGTGCGTGCCTATATCTACGATGTGCGCCGCGAGCAGCGCGGCCCGCAGATTTTCCTCTCGCGCTCGCATCCGCAGTTCATGGCCAAGCTCTTCGCGCAGGAAGTGCCGGAAATCTATGACGGCATCATCGAGATCAAGGCAGTGGCCCGCGATCCGGGCAGCCGTGCCAAGATCGCGGTGCTGTCGAACGACTCCTCGATCGATCCTGTCGGCGCCTGCGTCGGTATGCGCGGCAGCCGCGTCCAGGCGGTCGTCAACGAATTGCAGGGCGAGAAGATCGATATCATCCAGTGGTCGCCCGATGCGGCAACCTTCATCGTCAACGCCCTGGCGCCGGCGGAAGTCGCCAAGGTCGTGCTCGACGAAGACGCCCAGCGCATCGAAGTCGTGGTACCGGACGATCAGCTGTCGCTGGCCATCGGCCGGCGCGGCCAGAATGTTCGCCTCGCCTCGCAGCTGACCGGCTGGGACATCGACATCCTGACCGAGGCGGAAGAAAGCGAACGCCGTCAGGCCGAATTCCAGAGCCGCAGCGCGACCTTCGCCGAGGCGCTGGACGTCGACGAGATGATCGCCCAGCTGCTGGCGTCCGAGGGTTTTGCCTCGGTCGAGGAGGTGGCCTATGTCGATATCGACGAGATCGCCGGCATCGAAGGCTTCGACGAGGATACTGCGCAGGAAATCCAGAATCGCGCGCTTGAATATATCGAACGTCAGAATGCTGAATTTGACGAGAAGCGCCGTGCACTGGGCGTCGCCGACGAGCTTGGCGAAGTGCCGGGTGTCACCCCGAAGATGCTCGTGTCTTTCGGCGAGAGCGAAATCAGGACGGTCGAGGATCTGGCGGGCTGCGCCACCGACGATCTGATCGGCTGGAACGAGACGGTCAACGGCGAGCGCAAGCATCAGAAGGGCATTCTCGAGGATTTCGACGTGTCGTCCGAGGAGGCCAACGACATGATCATGCAGGCGCGCCTGCGCGCCGGCTGGATCACCGAGGCCGATCTTGCGCCTGCCGAGCCGGCTGAGGAAGCGGGCGAGGTCGGTGAAGAAGCATAAAGAGGACGAGGAAAGCGCCCGCCGCTGCATCGTCACCGGTGAAAGCGGCTCGAAGGCGGCGCTGATCCGCTTCGTGCTGGACCCGGAGGGCCGTGTGGTGCCGGATCTGGCCGGGCGCCTGCCCGGCCGCGGACTCTGGGTTTCGGCGAGCCGCGAAGCGGTGGCGAGAGCGGTGGCCAGGGGACTTTTTGCCCGTGCCGCCAAGGCGTCGGCCCGGGCCGATGAAGGGCTGGCCGATCTGGTCGAGCATCTGCTGGCGCGCCGTGCTGCCGATGCGCTGGGTTTGGCGCGCAAGGCAGGTGCGCTGGTGGCCGGATTCGAGAAGGTGACGACGGCCATCGAGAAGGGCCGGATCGCCGGCCTGATCGAGGCCCGTGACGGTGCCGAGGATGGCCGGCGCAAGCTCGAACAGCGCCTTCGGGTGGCCAAAGAGCTTGGAATTCTGGGTGATGTGCCCGTTTTGAGCCCCCTTTGGGCGGACGAAATGGGTTTGGCATTGGGGCGCGGAAATGTGATACATGCAGCCCTGATCCAGGGAGGCATGCAGGCGAAAGTCTTGGCGGATCTTGCCAGACTGGAGCGCTATGGGCGGAAGGACCGCCCGGAAAACGCCCGCTCGGGCCCTCGAGGCGCGACGGGTGAGTGGGTAATTGAAGGACCGGAATGACCGATCAGGCCGATACGAGCGAACGTAAACCGAAGACGGGCGGCAAGACGCTGAGCCTGAAGCGGACGGTCGAGTCTGGCCATGTGCGCCAGAACTTCTCGCATGGCCGCACCAAGACGGTGGTCGTCGAGAAGAAGAAGAGCCGCACGCTGAAAACCGCTGCGGCCGCCGCCGAAGAGCCGTCAAAGCCGCAAAAGGCCCCCGCGCCGGTCGCGAAAGCGGCCGAGGAGCCGGCGCCTGCCGCCGTCGAGACCAAGGCTGAAAAACCGGCAAAGGCCGCCGCGACCGCGGCGCCGGCCGCGAAGGAAAAGCCCGCAAGCCGCGCCCGGTCGGGCGTCGTGCTGCGCACGCTGACCGAGGAAGAAAAGCAGGCCCGTGCGCTGGCGCTCGACAGCGCCCGCGAGCGCGAAGGCGAGGATCGCCGCCGCGCCGAAGAGGAAGCACGCCGCTTTGCCGACGAAGACGCGCGTCGCGAACGCGAGCGTGCCGAGGCCGCCGCACGTGCGGCCGAGGAAGCGACCCGGCTTGCGGCCGAACAGACGACGCGTTCCCGCGCCGCCGAGGAAGCAAAGCGCCGCCTCGACACGGATGCGCCGGCCGGCCGCGCCACGGCGAAGGACCTGAAGGGCGACGAAGCCGAGGATGACGACAAGCCGAAGCGCGGTCCCGGCCATACGCCGGCGAAGCCGCCGGTTGCGCGCCGCACCGAAGAGCGCCGGCGCGGCAAGCTGACCATCACCAAGGCTTTCGATGATGAAGGCGATCGCCAGCGCTCGCTGGCCTCGATGCGCCGCCGCGTCGAGCGCGAGCGCAAGAAGCATATGGGCATCCAGGATGCCCCGCAGAAGATTATCCGCGAAGTCGTGATCCCGGAAGTCATCACCATTCAGGAACTGGCCAACCGCATGGCGGAGCGTGCGGTCGATGTGATGAAGATCCTGATGAAGCAGGGTATCATGCTGAAGATCACCGACGTGATCGACAGCGACACGGCCCAGCTGGTCGCTGAGGAACTCGGTCACACGGTCAAGCGCGTTGCTGAATCGGACGTCGAGGAAGGCCTTGTTGGTGAGGCGGATATCGACGAGGTGAAGCAGCCGCGTGCGCCTGTTGTCACCGTCATGGGCCATGTCGACCACGGCAAGACCTCGCTGCTCGACGCGCTGCGCAAGACCGATGTCGCGGCGGGCGAAGCCGGCGGCATCACCCAGCATATCGGCGCCTATCAGGTGAATCTGAGCTCGGGCGAGCGCATCACCTTTCTTGACACACCGGGCCACGCGGCCTTCACCTCGATGCGCGCTCGCGGCGCAAAGGTCACCGACATCGTCGTGCTGGTTGTCGCTGCCGACGACGGCGTGATGCCGCAGACGATCGAGGCGATCAATCATGCCAAGGCGGCCGGCGTGCCGATGATTGTCGCCATCAACAAGATGGACAAGCCCGAGGCCGATCCGTCCCGCGTCAAGAACGAACTGCTGCAGCATGAAGTCGTGGTCGAGGATTTCGGTGGCGACGTGCTGGCGGTTCCGATTTCGGCCAAGACCGGCATGGGGCTCGACAAGCTGGAAGAGACCATCCTTCTCCAGGCCGAGCTCCTCGACATTCGCGCCAATCCCGATCGTCCCGCCGAGGGCATTATCGTCGAGGCGAAGCTCGATCGCGGCCGCGGCCCGGTCGGCACCGTACTCGTGCAGCGCGGTACGCTGAAGGTTGGCGACATCATCGTGGCCGGTGCCGAATGGGGCCGTGTCCGTGCACTGATCAATGATCGCGGCGAAAACGTCGACAGCGCCGGCCCGTCGGTGCCTGTCGAGGTTCTCGGTCTCGGCGGCGCGCCGGAAGCCGGCGACGTGATGAGCGTTGTCGAAAGCGAAGCGCGCGCCCGCGAAGTCACCGACTACCGTCAGCGCGTCCAGCGCGACAAGCGCGTCGGCACGGGCGGGCGCACTTCGCTCGACCAGATGCTGTCGCAGCTGAAGGAACAGGACAAGAAGGAACTGCCGATCGTCGTCAAGGCCGACGTGCAGGGCTCGGCCGAAGCTATCGTGCAGGCGCTCGAAAAGCTCGGCACCGACGAGGTCACGGCGCGCGTCATTCATGTCGGTGTCGGCGGCGTTACCGAAAGCGACATCACGCTGGCGACCGCGTCGGGCGCGCCGGTCATCGGTTTCAATGTGCGCGCCAACACGCAGGCGCGCGATGCCGCCCGCCAGGGCGGCGTCGAGATCCGCTACTACTCGGTGATCTACGACCTGGTCGACGATATCAAGGCCGCATTGTCCGGCATGCTCTCGCCGGAACTGCGCGAAACCTTCCTCGGCAATGCCGAAATCCTGGAAGTGTTCAACATCTCCAAGGTCGGCAAGGTTTCGGGCTGCCGTGTCACCGAAGGTGTGGTGCGTCGCGGTTCCAGCGTGCGCCTGATCCGCGACGACGTCGTGGTGCACGAAGGCAAGCTCTCGACCCTGAAACGCTTCAAGGACGAAGTGAAGGAAGTGCAGTCCGGCCAGGAATGCGGCATGGCCTTCGAGAACTATCAGGACATGCGCAAGGGCGACATCATCGAGTGCTTCGATGTCGAGGTGGTGAAGCGCAGCCTCGCCTGATCTCGAGGCCGCCACCCGGCCCCGGTTGCGCCGGGCCGATTGAAAGACGCCGTGATGGTCAGGAAACATACCCATGCATCGAAAGGCCCGAGCCAGCGCCAGTTGCGCGCCGGCGAGCTGGTGCGCCGTGCATTGGCCGACATCGTCGCGCGCGGCACCATCCGCGATCCCGAGCTGATCGAACGCAGCTTCTCCATCACCGAAGTGCGGATGAGTCCCGATCTGCGCCATGCGACATGTTTTGTCGCGCCGCTCGGTCAGGGCGATGCCGCCGCGCTGGCCGCCGCGCTGACACGGGTGCGCGCCTACCTGCGCGGTCAGCTTTCGCGCGAGGTCACCTTCAAGTTCATGCCCGACCTGACCTTCGAACCCGACACCTCCTACGACAAGGCCAGCGAGATCGACCGTCTTCTTCATTCGCCCGAGGTTGTGCGCGATCTGTCGGGCGAAGAGGACTGAGCCCATGGCCCGCCGCAAGACGGGTGAGGCGGTGTCGGGCTGGGTGATCGTCGACAAGCCCGCCGGACCGACCTCCTCCGACGTCGTCAATCGCGTCCGCCGCCTCTTCAATGCCCGCAAGGCCGGCCATGCGGGCACCCTTGACCCGCTGGCGACCGGCATCCTGCCCGTGGCGCTGGGCGAGGCGACCAAGACCGTTCCCTTCATCATCGATGCCGCCAAGGGCTATCGCTTCACCATTTGCTTCGGCACCGCGACTTCAACCGATGACGCCGAGGGCGAAATCGTCGCCCGAAGCGACGTCCGCCCCGCCGCCGCCGCGATCGAGGCCGTGCTGCCGGCCTTCCGCGGCCCGATCGAACAGGTGCCGCCGGCCTTTTCGGCTATCAGGATCGATGGTGAACGGGCCTATGCAAGAGCCCGGGCGGGCGAGACGGTCGAAATGAAGGCCCGCGCGGTCACCATCCATGAGATCCGCCTCCTGGGCCTCCCCGACACGGACCATGCCGAGCTGGAAATCCTTTGCAGCAAAGGGACTTACGTCCGCTCCCTGGCCCGCGATCTGGCTCGGGCGCTGGGCACGGTCGGTCATGTTTCGGCGCTCCGCCGCACCCGTCACGGGCCATTTGGCGAGGCGGCGGCAATTCCGCTGGATAAACTCTGCGCCTTGGGCCATATTGCGCCCGCTCCCGGCCTTGGGGCCCATCTGCTGCCGCTTGAGACCGCGCTGGACGACATCCCGGCACTGGCCGTCAGCGGCGACGATGCGGCCCGACTGAAACAGGGTCAGGGGGTTTTGTTGCGCGGGCGCGACGCACCCATCCTTTCCGGATCGGTTCTGGCGACCCATCGGGGAGACCCGGTGGCGCTCACCGAATACGAAAAGGGCGAGCTTCGGCCCGTGCGCGTTTTCAATCTCGTTTGATGAGGAGACCCCGATGTCGATTACGCCGGAACGCAAGGCCGAGCTGATCAAGGAATTTGCCGGCAAGGATGGCGACACAGGTTCGCCCGAAGTGCAGGTTGCCATCCTGACCGAGCGCATCGTCAATCTCACCGACCACTTCAAGAGCCACGCGAAGGACAATCATTCGCGTCGCGGCCTTCTGAAGATGGTGAGCCAGCGCCGCAGCCTTCTCGACTATGTGAAGAAGAAGGATCAGGCGCGTTATGAAAAGCTGATCGCCCGTCTGGGGATCCGGCGGTAACGGGGTGCGTCCTATCACCCCATCGGCCTCGCAATGCACGGCGCCTGCCCGGACGGTCTTCGGACCCGAGGGGCAGGCGTGCGTCTTTGAGGGGCCTGAACGAGAGACAATCGTCCGTTAACGGATGACTGTGAAGCGGCTGGACCTTTCGCCTTTGTCTCGTGGCGGCTGGTCCTGTGTCGAGTATGCGCAGCGCAGGTTTCGCGCACGCCGCCCCAGTCTTCCATTTGTCCGGCCGCCGGGAAGGCGGCAGATAGGCGCCCGCCGCATGATGGTGGAAATGAACGCATGATGGGCGGCGGCGCAAAACAGGAAATCGAAATGTTTGAAATCACACGCGAAGAGATCGAATGGGGCGGCCGTCCGCTCATCCTCGAAACGGGCAAGGTTGCCCGCCAGGCCGATGGCGCGGTGCTCGCGACCTATGGCGAAACGACGGTGCTTGCCACGGTCGTCGGTGAGCGCAAGCCGAAGCCGGGGCTCGACTTCTTCCCCCTGACCGTCAACTATCAGGAAAAGACCTATGCCGCGGGCAAGATTCCCGGCGGCTTCTTCAAGCGTGAAGGCCGTCCGAGCGAGAAGGAAACGCTGGTCTCCCGCCTGATCGACCGGCCGATCCGCCCGCTCTTCATCAAGGGCTTCAAGAACGAAACCCAGGTCATTGCGACCGTACTGTCCCACGACATGGAAAACGATCCCGACATCGTCGCGATGGTCGCCGTGTCGGCCGCGCTGACCATTTCGGGTCTGCCCTTCATGGGCCCCATCGCCGCCGCCCGCGTCGGCTATATCGATGGTGAGTACAAGCTCAACCCGATGATCGACGAGATGGCCGAAAGCGATCTCGACCTCGTCGTCGCCGGCACGGCCGATGCCGTGATGATGGTGGAATCGGAAGCGAAGGAACTGTCCGAAGAGATCATGCTCGGTGCCGTGATGCACGGCCACAAGCATTTCCAGCCGGTGATCGACATGATCATCCGTCTGGCCGAAAAATGCGCCAAGGAACCGCGCGCGATCGACGTGAAGGACAACGCGGAACTTGTCGGCAAGGTCCGCGCGCTGGTCGAAGGCGATCTTCGTGCCGCCTATGGAATCCGCGACAAGGGCCAGCGCCACGAGGCGATCTCGAAGGCCAAGGACAAGGCCAAGGCCGCGTTCTGCAATCCCGACGACGCCAATGCCGTGCCGGAAACGGAAATCGGTGGCGTCTTCAAGGAGATCGAAAGCGATATCGTTCGCAATTCGATTCTCGACACGAAGAAGCGCATCGACGGGCGCGACCTCGAAACGGTGCGTCCCATCGTTTCGGAAGTCGGCATCCTGCCGCGCACGCACGGCTCGGCGCTGTTCACGCGCGGCGAGACCCAGGCGCTGGTTGTTGCCACGCTCGGCACCGGCGACGATGAACAGTTCATCGACGCGCTGGAAGGCACCTACAAGGAAAACTTCCTGCTTCACTACAACTTCCCGCCCTTCTCGGTCGGTGAGACGGGCCGCGTCGGCTTCACCGGTCGCCGCGAAGTCGGTCACGGCAAGCTGGCCTGGCGGGCGTTGCGCGCCGTGCTGCCGCCCAAGACCGAGTTCCCCTACACGCTGCGTCTGGTCTCGGAAATCACCGAGTCGAACGGCTCCTCCTCGATGGCGACCGTTTGCGGATCTTCGCTGGCGATGATGGATGCGGGCGTGCCGATCAAGCGCGCCGTGGCCGGTATCGCCATGGGCCTGATCCTCGAAGGCGAGCGCTTCGCGGTGCTCTCCGACATTCTCGGCGACGAGGATCATCTCGGCGACATGGACTTCAAGGTGGCGGGCACGTCCGAAGGCGTGACCTCGCTGCAGATGGACATCAAGATCGCCGGCATCACCGAAGGCATCATGAAGCAGGCGCTCGCCCAGGCGCAGGGCGGCCGCATTCACATCCTCGGCGAGATGGCCAAGGCGCTCGACACGGCCCGCCCCGAAATGGGCGAGCATGCGCCGCGCATCGAAGTCATCAACGTGCCGACCGACAAGATCCGCGAAGTGATCGGTACGGGCGGCAAGGTGGTGCGCGAGATCGTCGAAAAGACCGGCGCCAAGATCGACATCTCCGACGATGGCACGATCAAGGTGGCCTCCTCCGACGGCGAGGCGATCCGCAAGGCGATTGCCTGGATCCAGGGCATCGTCGCCGAGCCGGAAGTCGGCGTGATCTACGAAGGCACGGTCGTCAAGGTCGTCGATTTCGGCGCCTTCGTGAACTTCTTCGGTCCGCGCGACGGTCTGGTGCATATCTCGCAGATGGCGCCGACCCGCGTCGAACAGGTCTCCGACGTCGTCAAGGAAGGCGACAAGGTCAAGGTCAAGCTTCTGGGCTTCGACGATCGCGGCAAGGTCCGCCTCTCGATGAAGCACGTCAACCAGGAGACGGGCGAGGAGATCGTCTATGAGAACGAGCCGGCCGAGCAGCCCCGCGAAAAGCGCGAAGGCGGCGGTGGCGGCCGCGGCCGCCGGCGCGAGCGGGACTGACCGCGCTGCGCAAAACCGTTAGGATTGCGGGGTCGGCCTTGATGGTCGGCCCCGTTTTCTTTTGGGAGGGCCCCATGCGCCTCGTCGCCATACTCGCTGCCGCGCTGTCGCTGGCGCTGCCGGTCGCCGCCCCTGCCGGGCAGGCTGCGCCGCAGGGCTGGGAAGACCGCATCACCGAATTCGACCGCGACCGCCTCTCGCGCCTTGACGAGGCGGTGGCGAAGGGCATGGAAATGGCCGCCGCCGAACCCTTCCCGGCCGGCGACTATGCCGATCTGGTCAACATCATGCAGGCGACGCCCGTCTCGGTCACCGCGGCCTCGCTGCGCGGCAACTGGCGCTGCCGCACCATCAAGGCTGGCGGTCCCTATCTGAGCTTCGTCGTCTATGGCTGGTTTTCCTGCCGCATCTCGCAGACGCCGGACGGTCTCTATTTCGAGAAGCTCTCGGGCTCGCAGCGCCAGACCGGCTACATCTATCCGCGCGACGAAACCAGCTGGGTCCTGTTGGCCGCGCCGAACGAGGATCATTCGGGCGCGCCGCGCCCCTATTCCGGCCCCGCAGGCGGCATCACCGATCCGCAGCTGCAGGACGAGCCGGGCATTCTCGAAGCGCTGGCCGATGGCCGCCTTCGCGTCTTCTTTCCCTGGCCGGTGCTCGAATCGACCTTCAACGTGCTGGAGCTGAAGCGGCCCTAGCCCGCCACCATATACCGGTCCCAGAACCCTTCCACCGGCGCGATCTGTTCCACCACATCGACCCACAGCCCCGACGGATCGTGAAAGCCGAAACGGCGCTGGCCGAAGGGCTCGTCGGTCAACGGCAGCGATATGGGGAGCCCGCGCGCCGAGAACTCCGCATGCGCGGCCTTCGCGTCCTCGACCTGCAGTTCGAAACACATCCCCTTGCCGGAAAAGACCTCCGGCCCGGGCGGCGCGGAGGGATGATCGGGCGACATGAAGGCGAGGCTCGCCGTGCCGTCCGGCCCGTAAAGCAGCACGAACCAGCTGGCCGAGAACGCGATCTCGAAACCGAGAAGGTCGCGGTAGAACGCGGCGCATTGATGCAGTTCCGGCGTCACGATGATCGGATAACGGTCCGCGAAACGCATGGCATTCTTCCTTTTGTTTGACATACCAACAGTCTGTATTCGAAAGATAGTTGGCAGACTGTTGGTATGTCAATATCCTGAAACCGGGCGGGGCGTGAAAAGGGGCGACAACATGGCAGGTATGCGGGAAGAAAAGGCGCGGAAGACGCGCGCAAAGCTGGTCGCGGTCGCGCGGCGTCTCTTCGCGAAGAACGGCTTTGCGGCCACCTCGACGGAAGAGATTCTCGACAAGGCCGGCGTCACGCGCGGCGCGCTCTATCACCATTTCGCCGACAAGGCGGCGCTTTTCGAGGCGGTCTGTATCGCGCTGCACGAAGAGGCAGTGGCCGCGATCGGCAAGGCGGCCGATGACAGCGCCGGTCCGTTCGAAGCCCTGCTCGAGGGCTCGCGCGCCTGGCTCGCGCATTTCGCAAGGCCGGAAGTCAATCGCATCCTGATCGTCGAGGCGCCCGCCGTGCTCGGCTGGGAGAAATGGAATGCGCTCGATGCCGCGCATGGTTTTGGCGAGTTGATGCAGGGCGTCGAGGCGGCACGCAAGGCAGGCGCGATCCGCGACATCGCTGCGGAGGAACTGGCCGTTCTGCTCAATGGCGCGATGAATGCGGCCGTGCTCTGGTCCGGTCACAAGGGCGGGAAAGCGCCGGCCCGCATGGAAAAGGCACTGACGGAATTGCTCACGGCGCTGAAACGCGACAGAACAAAGACTTGGAGTCGTTCATCGTTTCCGTGAAACGATGAACGACTCTAGGTCTCACCCCTCGCCATTCTCGGCGTTGAGTTCTTCGGCCCGCGGCATGCCGATGATGTTGAAGCCGCCATCGACATGATGCACCTCGCCGGTCACCCGCGCCGACAGGTCGGACAGCAGATAGAGCCCGGCGCCGCCGACATGGTCGAGCTCGATCGATTCCTTGATCGGCGCATGCGCCTTGTTCCACTTGAACACATAGCGCGCATCGCCGACGGCCGAACCCGCCAGCGTCCGCATCGGCCCGGCCGAAATCGCATTGACGCGAATGTCGTGCCGGCCGAGATCGACCGCGAGATAGCGCACGCTGGCCTCGAGCGCCGCCTTGGCCACGCCCATCACATTGTAGTTGGGCATCACCCGCGTCGAGCCGCCATAGGTCAGCGTCACCATCGCGCCGCCCCGCGTCATCAGCTTGGCCGCGCGCCGCGCCACATCGGTGAAGGAGAAGCAGGAAATATCCATGGTGCGCAGGAAGTTCTCCCGCGTCGTGTCGACATAGCGGCCCTTCAGTTCGTTCTTGTCGGAATGCGCGATCGCGTGAACCACGAAGTCGAGCACGCCCCATTCCTTTTCCAGCGCCGCGAAAACCGCATCGACACTGGCGCTGTCGGTCACGTCGCAGGGCAGCAGCAGGTTCGAGCCGGCCGATTCCGCCAGCGGCTTGACGCGCCGGCCGAAACTTTCGCCCTGATAGGTGAAGGCCAGCTCCGCGCCATGCGCGGCCAGCGCCCGGGCGATGCCCCAGGCGATCGAGTGATCGTTGGCGACGCCCATGATCAGGCCGCGCCGGCCCGTCATCAGCGATCCCGTCAGTATCGGTCGCCGTTCGCCCGGCTTTTCGTCAGACCCTTGCATGGCTTGCCTGTTCCCCGATTTGATCCTGTCTGAAATCCGGCGCCCCCCGCGCCGTCACCCGCCATGCCGCTGGAAGGCCAGCGTCGCATTGGTGCCGCCGAAACCGAAGCTGTTGGAAATCGCCAGGTTGATATCGGCCCCGTCGATGCGTTCCCGCGCGATATTGGCGTCCGCCACCGCCGGATCGATCTCGTCGATATTGGCGCTGGCCGCAATGAAGCCGCCCTGCATCATCAGCAGCGTATAGATTGCCTCATGCACGCCGGCCGCGCCCTGCGCATGGCCGGTCAGCGATTTCGTCGCGCTGATCGGCGGCATCTTGGCACCGAAGACTTCGCGGATCGCGTTGATCTCGGGAATGTCGCCCACCGGCGTCGAGGTCGCATGCGGATTGATGTAGTCGACCGGCGCCTTGACGTTTTCGAGCGCCATCTTCATGCAGCGCACCGCGCCCTCGCCCGACGGCGCCACCATGTCGGCGCCGTCCGCCGTCGCGCCATAGCCGACGATCTCGGCATAGATCTTCGCACCGCGCGCTTTCGCATGTTCGAGTTCTTCCAGCACCAGAATGCCGCCACCGCCCGAAATCACGAAACCGTCGCGATCCTTGTCATAGGCGCGGCTGGCCTTTTCCGGCGTGTCGTTGCGCTTGGCCGACATCGCGCCCATCGCGTCGAACAGCACCGACAGCGTCCAGTCGAGTTCCTCAGCCCCGCCGGCGAACATCACGTCCTGCTTGCCCCACTGGATCATCTCGGCCGCATTGCCGATGCAGTTGGCCGAGGTCGAGCAGGCCGAACTGATCGAGTAGTTGACGCCCTTGGTCTTGAACCAGGTCGACAGATTGGCCGAACAGGTCGACGACATCGCCTTGGGCACCGCGAAGGGGCCGACTTTCTTCGGGCCTTTGACGGGCTCGGTGCGTGCCGTGTCGGCAGCCGCCACGATCGCCTTTGTCGAGGGTCCGCCCGAACCGACGATCAGGCCGGTGCGCGGGTTGCTGACATCGCTCTCCTCGAGCCCCGCATCGCGGATCGCCTGCTCCATCGCCGCGCAGGCATAGGCAGCCCCGTCGCCCATGAAGCGCCGCGCCCGCCGGTCGACCGCCTGTTCGAGATCGATCTTCAGGCTGCCGTGAACCTGGCTCCGAAAACCCATCTCGGCATAGACGTCGGATTTGACGATGCCGGATTTTCCTTCGCGCAAGGATGCCAGCACTTCCTGGGTGTTGTTGCCGATGCTGGAAACAATGCCCATGCCGGTGACGACCACTCGCCTCATGGCAGCCTCTCTTTCACTGCGGATCGAACGGAGCGAAGTCGGGAAAAGGGATGACCGGCTTTCCGGCCGACTCCGCGATGAATTTGATTCCTTTGCGGCCGCGCTGTCTAGGCCGGGGGTTGCGCGGCGCCGAACAGTCCGACCTTCATGTCGCTGACCGAATAGGCCAGCTCGCCATCGGCCTTGATGATGCCGTCGGCCATGCCCAGCACCAGCTTGCGGTTGATGACGCGCTTGAGGTCGATCACATATTCGAGCTTCGAAACGGCCGGCGTGATCATCGCGGCAAGCTTGACCTCGCCGACGCCCAGCGCGCGTCCCTTGCCCTGCGCGCCGATCCAGCCGAGAAAGAAACCGAGCAGCTGCCACATGCCGTCGAGCCCGAGACAGCCCGGCATCACCGGGTCGCCTTCGAAATGGCAGCCGAAGAACCAGAGATCGGGCTTGATGTCGAATTCGGCGACGATCTGGCCTTTGCCATGCGCGCCGCCCGTGTCGCTGATATGGGTGATGCGGTCGATCATCAGCATCGGTGGCAGCGGCAACTGGGCATTGCCCGGCCCGAACATGCGGCCATGGCCGCATTCGAGCAGATCTTCGAAACTGTAGGCCGCTTTCTGGTCCGCCATCGGGGTCCGCTCGCTTGCTGCCTGCACCCGCCCCTGGGTCTGGCGATATGCCGGCTGGTCTGGTTCCTCGGCGGCCCGGGCCGCCTCCCTTGGCCGCTTGGTAACACACCCCGGGGCCCGCGCAAACCCTCGCCTTTGGCCGCCCCGCCCGCCCCGCGGGTGGCGCCAGCCTTGACAAACGGGTGACCGCGACCCTATTTATTGTTTGTAACGATTACAAACTGTATTGGTCGAAGGACACGTGGCGTGACCCAGGAAAGGCCCTACACACAGACGCTCGGCAGACTGCGCGAGGCGGGCCTGCGCCCCACCCGGCAGCGGCTGGCTTTGGGCCGCCTCCTCTTCGACGGCGGCGACCGCCATGTGACCGCCGAGGCCCTGCATGACGAGGCCCAGCGCGCTGGCGTCAGCGTCTCGCTGGCCACCGTCTACAACACGCTGCACCAGTTCACCAATGCCGGCCTGCTGCGCGAAGTCGTGGTCGACAGCGCCCGCACCTATTTCGACACCAATATCGACGATCACCACCACTTCTTCATCGAGCGCGACGGCTCGCTGATGGATATTGCCGGCGACGATGTGACCATCGGCAGCCTGCCGCCGGCCCCGGAAGGCATGGACATCGCCCGGGTCGACGTGATCGTCCGCCTGCACGACCGCGCCGGCAAGTAACCGGCCGCGTTAACCGGGTCGAGTTGATAATTCTTCGCAAAAACAACCGCTAAAAACTTTGTTTGGAACATCTCCAAACTGTTGACGCATGCCGGCGCCCGCCCTATTCTCGCCGCCAACCCCCCGCATGCGTCGCATCGCGGCCATGACGGGCGGGATTCCGCAGGGACATCCGCGCGGGCCGTGGCGCCCGTGCCTGTCCCCGTCCATCGCATAACGGGTGAGGAGCACCATCATGCCAGCGCTTTCCGGTTCCAAGACCATGGAAAATCTCAAGGAGGCATTTGCCGGCGAAAGCCAGGCCAATCGCCGCTATCTCTATTTCGCGCAGAAGGCCGACGTCGAAGGCTTCAACGATGTCGCGGCCGTCTTCCGTTCGACCGCCGAAGGCGAAACGGGTCATGCCCACGGCCATCTCGAATTCCTCGAGGAAGTCGGCGACCCGGCCACCGGCGAGCCGATCGGCGCCACCGACCAGAACCTCAAGGCCGCCATCGCCGGCGAAACCCACGAATACACCGACATGTATCCGGGCATGGCGCGCACCGCGCGCGATGAGGGCTTCGACGAGATTGCCGACTGGTTCGAAACGCTGGCCAAGGCCGAAAAGAGCCATGCCGGCCGCTTCCAGAAGGCGCTCGACAGCCTCGGCAGCTAAGCCGCTCAAGATACGGACGGCGGGAGATCGCACATCTCCCGCCGCCTCTTGCCCTTCACATCCGAAGTCGGAGACCCGTCGATGAGCAGCCCGAAAGAAGGCAGCACCGAAGCCCCCACGCGCCATCCGCTCGACTGGCATAATCCCGATTTCTACGATCTCGAAAAACTCGATGTCGAACTGCGCCGCGTCTTCGACATCTGTCATGGCTGCCGCCGCTGCTTCAATCTCTGCGACAGCTTCCCGCGCCTGTTCGACCTGATCGACGAAAGCCCGACCGGCGAACTCGATGAAGTGAAGTCGGCCGACTTCGCACCCGTCGTCGAGGCCTGCACGCTTTGCGACATGTGCTTCATGACGAAGTGCCCCTATGTGCCGCCGCATGAATTCAATCTCGATTTCCCGCATCTGATGCTGCGCTACCGCGCGGCCGAGGCGAAGCGCAAGGGAAGCTTCCCCTTCGTGCCCGGCCAGCTTGCCGAGACCGATCGCAATGGCAGGCTGGCGGCTCCCGTCGCCGCCGTCGCCAATTGGGGCTCGAAGCGCGGCAATGCGCTGACGCGGCCGGTGCTGCAGGCCGTTGCCGGCATCGACGCCCGCGCCGAACTGCCGAAGTTCCATGGAAAAACCTTCACCATGCGCGCCAGGGCGCAGGACGAGGCAGGCGCCGCCACGCCGAAGGAGGCGCCGGCAAAAGGCCGCAAGGCGGCGATCTTCGCCACCTGTTTCGTCAACTACAACAATCCCGGTGTCGGCGAGGCCGCCCGTCTGGTGCTGGCGCATAACGGTGTCGAAACCGAGGTCGCCTATCCGGGCTGCTGCGGCATGCCCTTTCTCGAACAGGGCAACATCGAAAAGGTTGCGGCCCAGGCCGAGAAGGTCGCGAAGGACATGGTCGCCTGGATCGACAAGGGCTACGACATTGTCGCGCTGACGGCCTCCTGCGGTCTGATGTTCAAGTTCGAATGGCCGCTGATCCTGCCGGACAACGAGGACGTGAAGAAGCTGGCCGCCGCCACCTTCGACATCGACGAATATGTCGTCGACATCGCGAAGAAGGAAGGCCTCGCGCCGGGCCTGAAGCCGGTCGAGGGCGGCGTCACCGCACATCTCGCCTGTCACGCGCGCGCCCAGAACATGGGTGCGAAATCGGCCGAGATGATGCGGTTCATTCCGGACATCAAGCTCGATGTCGTCGAGCGTTGCTCCGGACACGGAGGAACCTTCGGCGTGATGAAGGAAACCTTCGACGTGGCGATGAAGGTCGGCAAGACGGCCGCCCGCAATGTCGCCAAGACCGGCAACAGATATGTGACGTCGGACTGCCCGCTGGCAGCCAAGCATCTGGTTCAGGAGATCGGCGAGCTGGGCGAGCCGCAGCGGCCGGCACCGCAGCATCCGATCGAGATCATGGCGCGCGCCTGGGGACTTGTCTGAGACATCTGTCGATGAAGCGGGGGAAACGCTTCGAAAGGCACGGAAAGATGAATGCGATGAAAAAGGAAATCACACCCGCCGACATCCTGCCCTACGCGACCTATGCGAAGGAACGCAAGGAACGCCGGGCGGCGATCGCCGCGCTGAAGAAGGACCGCCGCGTCGCGGTCGGCCCGCACGCGACCTTCTATTTCGAGAACTACGACACGATGTTCCAGCAGATCCACGAAATGCTGCACATCGAAAAGGGCGGCGACGAACAGGTCGCCGACGAACTCAGGGCCTACAACCCGCTGATCCCGCAGGGCAACGAGCTGGTGGCGACCGTGATGTTCGAGATCGAGGACCCGGTGCGCCGCGATGCCTTTCTGCGCCAGATCACCTGGGTCGAGAAGCATCTCTATATCGATGTCGGCGGCGAGCATGTGATGGGCGAGGCCGAACTCGATGTCGAGCGCACCAAGGCCGACGGCAAGACCTCGTCGGTCCATTTCGTCCATTTCCGGTTCACGCCCGAACAGATCGCGAAATTCCGCGATCCCGCGGTCCCGGTCATGGCCGTCGTCGGGCATGAGAACTACCACCACATGGCCATGCTCCCGCCGGCGACGCGCCAGGCCCTGGCGAAGGACTTCGCCTGAGGCCGCAAGGCCTCAGTCGAATTCCTCGCCCGGATAGACGCCCCACAGCCTGTCCTGCGGGGCCCAGCCGTTGCGCCCCTGCACCTCGAGGCGGCACCAGCCGGCCTTGCAGCCGCGCAGCCCCGCCACCAGGCCGGGTTCGAGATAGGCGACGACATCGGCGTCCGGCGCGGGCGCGTCATGCAGCGCCACCGGCGTATCCGCCGGCGCATCGTCCGCTGCTGCATCGCCCGTCACGATGGCGCTGCGCGTCCCGTCGAGCAGCGTATGCCAGATCCAGCCGCCATCGCCCTCATGATCGCGGATGCGCCGCCAGTGGTTCGATTCCGCCGTCACTTCGAGCGGCACCCCGCGCTTGGTATAGACCCAGTCGATCGGAAAATCGGTGCCCGGTCCGCGCCGCACATTGGCGCGCGAAGCCTTGAGGCTGACATAACGCGGCACCGGCAGGCCGGTCACGCGGCCGCGTTCGGCGGCAGCCTCGGCCTGCGCCGTCGGCAGCGCGGCCGTGGCGGCGCCGGCGCCGCCCGGCGCCGGCCACAGCGCCGCCATGGCCGCCAGCATCAGCGCGCCTCCTTTTCCGCCGATCGATCGCAACGCCCGCATCTGCCGTTCCACCTTTCGCGGACCCTGTGCCCCGCCCGCGACTCAGCCGATTTTGCCAGAAAATCCGCCAACGGAAGCGATAAAACCTGCTAATAAGGGCGGATTGCTACCGGAGTCCCCCCGAACATGACCGCCAGAAAACCGCTCGTCGTCGTCACCCGCAAATTGCCCGCCCCCATCGAGGCCCGCATGGGCGAGCTATTCGATGTCAGGCTCAATGCCGACGATCATCCGATGTCGGCGGCGGAGCTGGTGACCGCCATGCGCGAGGCCGATGTGCTGGTCCCCACCGTGACCGACCGCATCGACGCGAAGCTGCTGGCCCAGGCCGGCGAAAATCTCCGCCTGATCGCCCAGTTCGGCACCGGCGTCGACAATATCGATGTCGAAACGGCGCGCCGCCGCGGTGTCACGGTCACCAACACGCCGGGCGTGCTGACCGAGGACACCGCCGACATGACCATGGCGCTGATCCTGGCCGTGCCGCGCCGCCTCTCCGAAGGCGCCCGCTATCTGCGCGAACATGAAGGCGCCTGGCCCGGCTGGTCGCCGACCTGGATGCTGGGCCACCGCATCACCGGCAAGCGCCTCGGCATCATCGGCATGGGCCGCATCGGCCAGGCGGTCGCGGTCCGCGCCCGCGCCTTCGGTCTCGAAATCCATTATCACAACCGCAAGCCCGCCAACGCCGTGATCGAAGGCGAACTCGGCGCGACATTCTGGGAAAATCTCGACGACATGCTGCCCAGGGTCGACATCGTCTCGGTCAATTGCCCGCTGACGCCCCAGACCTTCCACATGCTCGACACGCGCCGTCTGAAGCTGCTGAAACCGGAAGCCTATATCGTCAACACCGCGCGCGGCGAGGTGATCGACGAGAACGCGCTCTTGCGCGCGCTCGAAGCCGGCGAACTGGCCGGCGCCGGTCTCGACGTTTTCGAACGCGAGCCCTCCGTCGATCCGCGCCTGGTCGCGCGCCCCAACGTGATCTCGCTGCCCCATATGGGCTCGGCCACCATCGAGGGCCGCGTCGAAATGGGCGGCAAGGTCATCGTCAACATCAAGACCTTCATGGACGGCCACCGCCCCCCCGACCGGGTGATCCCGGCGATCATGTGACGATGGCATGCCGAGACGGCCAGAAATGAAAGTGTCATCCCGGCGGAAGCCGGGATCCACGGGCCTCTCGTAAAATCGAAGCGCGGAATGGATCTTGGCAACAAGTGCACGGCTGCCCGGTGAAGTAATTTCGGCTGCAGGAACGCTGCACTATTCACAACCCCAAACCGTCATGACCCGGCTTGTCCGGGTCATCCACGCCTGCCCCGGCGAAAGCCGGGATCTTTCTTCCGTCAGGGCTTGCCGCAAAGACGTGGACGGCCCGGTAATGGAACGTATTGAGAATGTCAGTGTCCTCGCCCACGCTGCGCGCCTCCACTATGGTCCAGATCACCGGCCTTTTCCTCCCCGGCGCGACGATCGAGGTCGAAGCGATCGCCCATTTGGCCTGGCCCCTCACGCCACCGCCTCAAGCCCTTTCCGTTCGACGAGGTTGAGCAGCTTCAGCGAGGCGCCGGTCGGCTTCTTGGCCCCCTGTTCCCAGGCTTTCACCGTTGCGGCGCTGACATTGAGATAGGCCGCGAAGACGGGCTGGCTCACATTGTGTCGCTTGCGCAGCGTTTTGATCTTGCTCGGCGAAAGCGCCTTGACGGGCTCGAGGCAAAGCGCGTCGAAGTCATTCATCGTCGTCTGGTCGATCGCACCGGCCTTGAAAAGACCTTTCGCCGTCTCATGTGCGACCTTGAGAGCGTCCGATCCCGCGCGCCGTTTGTTACTCATTGCAAACAATCTCCTTCAACTCGCCTTTGGCGCAGAGCGCCTCGATCTCGGCTTGCGTTTTCCCATCGAAGATCCGGGCAAGCGATTGATAGACTTCCAGTTCACGTTCCGACAGATTGCTTTTGGCACTCTTCGGAAAGCCATAGAGGAAGATCAGCCGCGTGGCGGTGCGGAACATCACGATGGTTCGATAACCGCCGCTCTTTCCGCCGCCGGCACGGCCGATCCGCTTTTTCACAAGCAATTTGCCGAGCGTTGCGTCAATCAGGCCCCGCTCGATTTCGAGCGCGGCACGGGCGAGACTGCCGTCTTCCAGACCTTCCTTGCGCGCCCACCTGGCAAAGGCCTTGGTTTGATAGCGCTTCATGCAATGACATATATACTACCTGGTAGCATATATGTCTAGGTATTATACCCGCTCAAATCCGTGACCGTCGGCGTCTCCCCGGTCAGCGGATTTTTCGGGTCCCATCGGAGCTTCAGCGTCCGGAAACGCGTGTCGAGCGCGTCGTAGATCAAGAGCTTGCCGGCGAGGCTCTCGCCGGCGCCGGTGATCTCCTTGATGACCTCGAGTGCCTGCAGCGAACCGACGACACCGGTCAGCGCCCCCATCACGCCGGCCTCCTCGCAGGTCGGCACCGAGCCCGGCGCCGGCGTCTCGCCGATGAAGTCGCGGTAATTGGGTTTGGGTTTTCCCTCCGCATCGCGCTCGAAGGCGCGGAAGGTCGCGACCTGCCCCTCGAACTGGCCGACCGCGGCCGAGACCAGCGGAACGCGCGCGAAATAGCAGGCATCGTTGACGAGAAACCGCGTCTGGAAATTGTCGCAGCCATCGGCCACGATGTCGTATTGCGAAATGATCGCCAGCGCATTGGCCGCGGTCAGCCGTTCGCGATGTTCGATCACCCGCACATCCGGGTTGAGCCGTCGCACGGCCGCCGCCGCGCTTTCCGTTTTCGGCCGTCCGATATCGGCCGTGCCATGCGCGATCTGGCGTTGCAGGTTCGACAGCGACACATCGTCATTGTCGATGATGCCGAGCGTGCCGACGCCGGCCGCCGCCAGATAGAGAAGGCAGGGGCTCCCCAGCCCGCCCGCGCCGATCACCAGCACCCGGGCCTTCAGCAGTTTCTGCTGGCCCGGCCCGCCGATTTCCTTCAGCACGATATGCCGGGCGTAGCGCTCCAGTTGTGTGTCGTTCAGTGCCATGCGCGCAGTCTTACCATGCCCGCGCCGCCGCGGCAGCCCGATTGCGCAACGCCGTCGATGCGTGTCAGATAAGTCGGACGGGGTGCAGGGAGGGGGAATTCGAATGGTCCGGCGCATTCTGATGCTGGCGCTTGTTCTGGCCGCGCTGCCGCTTCTGGCGGCGTGCAGCGAGGAGGAAGCGCCATTCGATCTGGTTCTTGCCGATGGCCGCGTCATCGATCCGGAATCGGGTCTCGATGCGGTCCGCCATATCGGTATCCGCGAGGGGCGGATCGCGGCCATCTCCGCCGCGCCGCTCAAGGGGCGCGAGACGGTCGATGCCGCGGGCCTTGTCGTCGCCCCGGGTTTCATCGACATCCACTCCCATGCCCAGACCGTGCCCTCGAACTGGTTGCAGGCATTCGACGGTGTGACCACGGCGCTGGAGCTCGAGGCGGGCACGCTGCCGGTGGCCGCCACCTACGACCAGGTCGCGCGCGAAGGCCGTCCGCTGAACTTCGGCTTCTCGGTCAACTGGGCGATTGCGCGTCAGGCAGTACTGTCGGGCGCGACGCCGCGCGGCACGCAAGGCTATGTCGCCGATTTCGGTCGCCCGGGCTGGCAGGATCTGGCCAGCGCGGAACAGTCGGCGGCAGTGCTTGCACTTGTCGAACAGGGTCTGAAGGAAGGCGCGCTGGGCATCGGCCTTCTGACCGGTTATGCACCGGCATCGAACCGCACCGAATATTACGAGGCCGGGCGGCTGGCCGCGCAATATGGCGTGCCGACCTTCACCCATATCCGCACCCGCAGTATCCGCGAGCCCAACGGCGCCATCGAAGGCTTCCAGGAAGTGATCGCGGTGGCGGCGGGCACCGGCGCGCATATGCATATCTGCCATCTCAACAGCTCGGCCCTGCGCGAGGTCGACCGCATCGCCGGCATGATCGCCGGGGCGCAGCGCCAGGGTCTGCGCGTCACCACCGAGGGTTATCCATGGGGCGCCGGCTCGACCACCATCGGCGCGCCCTTCCTGCGTCCGGAGAATCTTCCCAATCTCGACATCGGTCCATCCGACATCGAGTATGTGGCGACCGGCGAGCGCCCGGCGACGGCCGAACGTCTGGCCGAAATTCGCGCCGCCGACCCGGGCGGCATTTCGATCATTCATTATCTCAACGAGGGACTGGCCGCCGACCGCGATCTGCTGGCCCGCGCCCTGCTGGTCCCTGGCGGCATTTTCGCCAGCGACGCGGTGCCCTTGACCGTTGCCGGCCGCGTGCTGACCGATGAAGTCTGGCCGCTGCCCGCCAATGCGATCGCGCATCCGCGCCTCGCCGGCACCTATACGCGCATTCTCGGCACATGGGTGCGCGAGGAGGGACGTCTCGATCTGATGGAGGCGATCCGCCGCTCGGCGCTTCTGCCGGCGCTGCTCCTCGAGGAAGCCGCGCCGCAGATGAAGACGAAAGGCCGCATCGCGCTGGGGGCCGATGCCGACATCGTCGTTTTCGATGCCGCCACGGTTGCGGCCATGGCGGATTACGACAATCCGGCAGCGCCGGCCACCGGCATGAAATTCGTGATCGTCAACGGCGCCTTCGTCATCCGCGACGGCGCCCTGCTGCCCGATGCGCGCCCCGGTCGCGCGGTGCGCGGCCCCGGTCGCGGCTGAGGCGGGTAAGCATCGCTGTCGCATCGCCGCGGCGCCGATGCCGGTGGCCAGCTTGCCGGACCTTTGTTACGCTCGGTCCGTCGCCGGCGAAACCGGGAAGCATTCTTCGCGGGCGGCATTCCGGCCTTTGCCGGGTCGCGGCTGCGTGCTGGCCTGCGGTATGACGCTTCCCTTCGGCCGCCGGCCGCGCTCTGCCTTTCGATTCTGGATGCCGCTCGGGAAAGCCCCCGCCGGCACAAATGCTTTGTGTCCGGTTCCCGTGCGGCGGACGATCCGGCTTCGGTCTCCTGCAACAGAGGAGGTTGTTATGCGGATAAAGGAACTGATGACGAAACATGCCGAATGGATCGAGGCCTCGACGCCGCTTCGCGACGTCGCGCGCCTGCTGCGCGACCGCAATATCGGTTGCGTGCCGGTCGGCGAGAACGACCGCCTGGTCGGCATGCTGACCGATCGCGACATCTGCTGCCGCGGCGTCGCCGACGGACTCGATCCCGACAAGGCGACGGCGCGCGACGCGATGACCGACGGCATCATCTGGTGTTACGACGATCAGACCGACAAGGACGCCGCCGAACTGATGGAAAAGCACGGCATCCGCCATCTGCCGGTGCTCAATCGTCAGAAGCGCATCGTCGGCGTGCTCTCGCTGGGCGATCTGGCCTATCGCGCCGGAAAGTCGCTGAACGCCGATGTGGTCCATCTGGTCTCGCGTGATGCCGAACGCCACGCGATGAGCGCCTGACTGATAATGGCGAAACGAGAGCGGGCGGGAGAATTCTTGCCCGCTCTCCTGTCGTTGCAGCACTTCCACCCTCCCCTCGGGGGTGAGGGTCGGTTTTCGTAAGCAAACGAAAAGGTCCGATGGACCTTTTCGAGACCCGAACGCCCGGAGCGCAAGCGAAGGGCCGGGCAGTCAAACGGTCGAAGACCGTTTGGGGCGGGGGCTCAAGGGTCGGCGACACACTCCGGCGGTATTGGAAACGAAACCTAAAGCGGCAGCAGCACCACGCTCTGGCACGAGCGTCCGATGCGGCCATGAACGTCGAAGATCTCCGACTCCGTCATGCCCCGCCCGTCGCCGCGCCAGTCGCCGCGCTGTGCGACGCCGATCCATGCGCCGATCGGATCGCGCGCGAGATGCAGGGAAAGATCGGCATTGGGCCAGCCGGCGGCATCGGGCCGCGTGCCTGCATCCGTCACCGTGAACAGCGTCGACACATCGGCGACCGCCATCGCGGCGGAAAAGGGCGTCGGCGCGTCGTGAAACGGCTTCCTCAGACGAAACCATTTGGCCCTTGTCCCGTCGTCATGGGTCGTGTCGCGTATGTCGCAAAGATCGAGAAAGCCGGGGCCGTTACTCGTCTGCTTGAAAAAATCCGGTCGCTCCCAATGCGCAAATCCTTCAGGTTCGAAGACGGCTTTTCCGGGTGCACGCGGCAATCCCGCAATCTCGACCGGCTTCTGGAAACAGGCGCTGGCCTTCGCCTGCAATTTGCCGTCGGCGAAAATCTCGTTCTCGAACACCGCCACCCGTCCGCCCTCGCGCACCGCGCTCATCCGGCTCGACAGCCCCTGAAGCGGCATCGGCCGCAGCAGATAAAGCTGGGCCGACACAAGCGCGCCGAGCCCGCATGCCCCCGCCATCGCCTCCATCTCGCCGACCGCAAGTGCGGCCACCGCGCCGCCATGCATGCCGCCGAACGGCCCCTGCGCTTGCGGGGCCGCATTCCACACCGCGCCCTCGCGGCGGAAAACGGGACCGGGCTCGATATTCGGTGCGTTCATCGCTCGCGTCTCACTCACTGGTTTTCAAATCCTGTTTCTTCCCACCCTTCCCTGAGGATTCCTCTGCAAAACACAGTGTGCTTTGGTCGTCAGAGG